>Ga0116227_10005266_pt1 | contig 27438 bp, 16 predicted proteins | sample S1TSphgellanicum_FD_89693 | JGI IMG/M metagenome (GOLD analysis project Ga0116227, IMG submission 89693) | Host-associated microbial communities from peat moss isolated from Minnesota, USA - S1T2_Fb - Sphagnum magellanicum MG | ecosystem: Host-associated > Plants > Peat moss > Unclassified...
AAAAAAAATAAATATTATATATTCTCACAAACAAACCTTTTTTTTACTCATATATTTTAGAAAAAAATATATATATATATATATATATATATATATATATATATATATATATATATAGTTTTAAAAGTTAGCCCAAAAGGAAGCACTTCTTTGCTTCTATTTTGGGAGTGCACACTATTTTTAAAATTAGTGATGGGCCAATCAAAGTTGTTGAGTTTTTCTCTTTTGTTTGCCTTGACATGGTTTGAAGAAAATTATTTTCTTTAGAATTTTTTAACTATTATAGTTTTTTGTAAATGTGCAATTGTATTTTGTAGATTTTCTATATAAAGGGGTTTGTTTATTGAATTTTTATTTTCATCATCAATAAATTCACCTATCTATCATTGAACCTCTCAATAATCTATCCACATTTCTAGATTCTTTGCATTCATGCAAAATCGTGACATTTTTTATCACCATTTTTGTGAAATTAAAAATTTTCATACCTTGTTTATTTAGTGTTGCTTTCCATGATATAGACATATCTATTTTTATATCATAAAAAGTTCACCATGCAATGATACAACAACTAAAACTTGAAAAAAATAAAATCATGAATTTTGAAAAAATTACAATTCAAAATAACACTACACAACACAAATAAAAACTTGAACAACTAGAGTAAAATACCTATTATTTAATACAAACACTAATGCATTGTCATTGAAATAACAATTTTTTAAAAATCAATGAAAAATATTTTTAAAATATAACCAAATGAAACAAATGACATGAACATCATAAATGAAATTCAAAATAATATAAAACAATGGAATCATGGTTTAAATTGTTTACAAAATTAAACACCCACTGAATCAACAGCAAAAATAATCATATACAAATACAAATCATAAATACCTTGATCACAATTCCAACAACCTAAATTACAAAACATGTACCATTGGTTGACATAAAACAATCAAATGAATCACATATCAATGTGAAAAATATAATTATTTTTATGAAGACATTAATTCACCCACATCAATTAAAAGATCCATTAAAGAAATGTATGGATGGAATGAATTACAAATTCATGCATTTGACACATTCACACAAATAAATTCCAAAATGTTGGTGGTGTTGCAAGAATAAGAAAAACACAAATCATTAAAGCCATCCAAAGTTATTATATAAAGAAAGATTGAAAAAAAAAATCATATTGCAACATAAATAGGAAATGGAACATTATTAGTAGGTGGGATTATTATCCATTCTTTATTGGGCTTGTCCATTGATAAAAATGTCATTGTAAGTAAATCAAACTCAATAATAGACATCTGGCCAACTATTAAATATATGATAATTTATGAAATTTCAACGGTCAACTGCAACATGCTTGCTACAAATGCATTTGAAGTTGCAAAAATTTAAATTCAACACATTACCATTCAATGGGATAAACAAAATGTTTATGGAGATTTCTTACAATTTCCACCCATAACCAACACATTGTTATATTAAAAAATGTTCAACCAATCTTTGCATTCACAAAAATGACACAAAAATATAGGAAAAAGTTTATGGAAAATTACATCCGTCTTAATAACATCATATTAATATAACAAATGCAATAGAGCAAAAACACACTATATGCATCAATTTTAATAAACCTTAGACGAGTAAACTTACAAATTTAAATTTTGAATGATTTAAAACATGATTTCTTTCCAATTTGAAATTAAATTTATTAGAAGATCCATGGAGGATAACAACCTTCATAGTTCTTTGAAAAGAACTATGCAATGCCATCAACCATCGCATAATTTATATTAAATCAAAAATATTAAAACAAAAATGTTACACAATTTTAGCCATGGACATTTCATTAGTAGAAAACCCCCTCCCTTCCGACTATGGGCTCAACTCGTTTTCAACTATAATTACAATTGAAAACAACCTTTCAACTACAAATATAAATTGAGCTTGAAATTACAATCAATGATTATGGCCATGTGTCAAGATCATGCCAATAACTGGGTACAACCATTTTAGTTGGAAATGATCTTGACCATTATAGTCAAATTTATTTTCAATTATTCAAATTGATGTTTGTTTCTTTTTCAAGTTTTGCAATGTTGTTACTAAATTTGCAATCAATAATGAGAATATTTAATTAAATATCACTATTATAGTAGGTAATGCTAGTTTCCATGTTGACAAAATGAATATTTTTTTTTAAAATCAATATTTATTCATATTTTTAAAAAAAATTATTTCATGATTTATAATAGTTTACCAAGATATTATCATATACAAATAGTGAAATTATTTATAATTTAACTTGTTGTAGTTATGAAAGTTTCAACAATTCCATCCATTCATTCATCCATATGATGATGAATGATCTTTCTCTTTGTAGTAAAAATTAGCTGGTTGTTGTTTCATACATTATGTTTTCATAGATTACCGACATTCATTATGTCGCCACCATGGAGGGATGAATGAAATTGGACAAATGGATCATGTTTGATAGATTAATAAAACATAATGTCATCACCATGTCTAGATGAATATTATTTTCACTGGAACATGAATGATGTGTGGTATAATATCAAAACATCTACATCTTCATTATGAATAAATGGATGAAATTTGGATGGATGCATGATGTAAACAATATGTCATCATCATGAACGGATGATGAATGGATGGATAGGTGGGTTAACCTAAACCTAACTTTTTTGAACCTTAATAATAACAATGAGAGTTACTGCCATTGCCATCCCCATTACAAGGTCTAGTAAGAACCCATTTGTTATCGAGGTTTCCTTTCGAGCAATTTTCCTTTGTTTATGTTGTTGTAGTGGCGATTGTAATCTATTTTTTTTTTCCAACTTTCTACCTCCTCTTTCAATGTTTCCAATCATCTCTTTTCTAACCCTTTTGTGAGTTGTCAACTCATCAAGATTCTTGTTCTTGGAGTCATGTTTTGCCTTTAATGCCTTTTCTAATCTTACTAGGAGGAGGATGCTTGTTGACGAACATACCTCCATTGTTTTCACCACCTTGCTATTCTTCACAACCTCATCGAGGTTCACCATCCAATATTTTCTCACTTACTTTTGCCTTTTTCCTACAACTTCATTTTTTACTTTGAATTTATTAAACAAAGTCTCAAAATTGCAATTCTAACATCAAGGGCACCAAGCCTACTATAAAGAAAGGATTTAAGCTATCTTTCTTTTGCTTTGTGTGTTCTTTTTGGGTTTTTTAAAAATGTATTATAGTTTATGATTCAAAAAGCTTTCTCCATAAGGTTAATCAAGCATGGAAATTTGGAGAGTTATCACTTTGTTTGTACATTCATATTTTTAGATAAAGTAACAATAGTTCCATAGGGGTGTAAACATGTCAAAAACTAACCATATTGGCAGATTGTAGTTTGTTTTTTTCTTGTCACTTGGAATTGTTTAATGGTGAAGGTGTCAATTTTTTGCTTCTGCTACTTGCAAGATGTGTATGTCTTTATTAGTAGAGAGGTCTTCATCAAGACATGCCTAGGTTTTGTGACATCTAACACAATAGGTTGACCACTTGGTTGATTTTGATTTTTGTTGTAGTAAGAGATTGGGGTGTTGTTGATCGAAATTTAGATTATGTAGGTATCATCATACTTTTTCAAATCAATTAGTGTTTGATTAAATTAGCTTCTTGCATTTCATCTATTTTGGTAACCAAAATAGACAAACAAAAAAACCATGATGTTATTTTTCAATTAGTCAATGCATAAGTTGGCCATGCTCATTTCATTCTCCACAATAGTCTTTTGGTCTTTCAACCTTCTCGCCCAAATTATGTGCATTGAAATTGAAAGCTTTTGTAAAGCCCAACAAAATATAGCATGAAGTTGTGTCATGCTAAATGACAACTATGAAGTTATATATGTTATAGTTTTTTTGTAGCCTAGCAAATTGGATGTCAAAGGGTTGAACCTAACTAGTGTTAATAACATTGAGTGTAGGTTGTAAGTAACCTAGTCAAAGTAGGTGTCACCAAGGACCATGCAGGCACTTGGAATGCTAGTTGGCCTATTACAATGGTTAGAAAGTGACCACCTTCAAAATGGAGGTAGGAGACCTATAGGGTGAAGAGTTAACAAGTCATGTTTAGTTGGCAAAGTAAACATTTCCCTTTTTTTGTTGTTCAATGTACAAGTAAGCCCATTAACATAAAACCTTTTCGTATGTATGTTGCATCTTTAGATTATCATAGTGAAATAACTAATAATGTTTTTCCTCCTAATGTTTGTGCATTAACTATTGTGTTTATCCAATTTGTCATTCAAATTTATTCTTAACATGGAGGTTAGTAAACAATCCAATAATTGAGGTGATAGAAATGCTTGGAAAGAGGTGAGTGTGTTGAATGCCACTATTGAGTACCAAAATGACACATTTAATACTTTCTTTATTTTCAAAATATTGGAACAATTTTTACATTTTTTTTTCATTCAATAAATGTAGAGCTCTATCCTATTGTAAAGACTAAACATGTAAATGTAGAGGTCAATCCTATTGCATCCAAAATGTTTGAACATAGGTATAAGATCAAACAATGGTTGAAAGAACATGATGATCTTTTAATACACACCATTTGTTTGTACTTTGGTTTTTGGTTTTCTGGGATACCCCAATGAATTCAAGTTGTTTAGTTTTTTTCAATATGCTAATGCACTTGAGGCATGCATGAATGTGGAAGAAATAAACATTTAATTTCCCAAGTGGAAACCTCTAATTAGTAGTTAATGTTTCAAAGCAAACTAACCCTATCTATTTAGGAATATATTGTTGTTTGACCATAATTGACTCTTTTGTAGATTGCTAAAAAGGTAGGAAAACCAACAACATGATTGATATTTGAAAATAAGTAAGTAACAATTGTTGGAAGGAAGTGAAATGAAATAAATCATAACATTTAACAAGAGGGATCAAATACATATGACCTTGAGCATAGTAGTACCCTAGCCCAATTAGGGTTGTTGGTGTGCCTTAATTGTAGGTTGATTTGATTATGTGGTAGACCAGAAGGGCTATCCCAAGCATTTTAACATCAATTTCATTATTAGTTGGCATTGACATTTACATTTTTTTTTGAATTCATGTTTTTTAAAAAAAATTCAGTTCTTGAACCTTAAGGTCATGGTTTTAATTCACTTTCATTGTGTCTTGCAAGCAAAGGAACTCATGATTGCTTATTATGAAGGCAATGTGCAAACAACAAGAAAATTGATATGAGTTTCTAGTAGTGTAATAACAACAACAATGTTTGAGGCGTTAAGGAATGCAATTGTCTTGTGCCATTACCAATTATCTTGTAATTTTAAACTTGTGATGAATTTATAATTGATAGAGAAACTCCAACCTTTGGTTGATAAAAAGAATACAAAGTTGCCATTCCTATTGGTATTAGAGTCACATGTTCACTTTAGAAACTCTCATATGGAGTGGGGTACCTTCAATGTAGTGAAATGTTTGCCATTGAAAAATCTTTAGTGAACATGGTTTGCACAAAGTTTGTGTGTGTTTGTTAATGTGATGTCTAGAAATCAAATTCAATGACCATGTAATGAAAAACTTGTCTTAGGTCATGGTAGGGTTTAAAGAATTATGGGGCCTACCAACAATTCATAGTGCAATAGATAGCACACAATTCACATTTAGAAACTTGAATTGGTGCATTTGCTGCAAACTCCTCCTACAAATCCAAATCTCACAATGTGCAACTACAAGCTATGTGTTGAAGTAAGATGCATTCATAGGATAAACACATTGTTGTCGTCAATATAACAAGAAAGATGTACTCCAGAAGTACCTCAAGTTGTAGACAACCTCTATTCATATCTAGGTTACAATAACTTTTACCTATGTCCTAGTTTAGTTTTTAATATGGACAAGGATTTGTATGTCAAGTTTAGTGTTTTGAGCTTTATATGTATGACATCCCTCCTCTTCTCTACGAGGGATTCTCATGATATAAACATGCCCTCATGATACTCTAGAAATCTTTTTCAGTGCTTTACATTACACGTCAATTTTGCCTTCCAATCAATGGTGTTGGGGGTTCTGGGTTTATTAATTCGGGAACACTTGACAGTTTAGTTTTGCATCAAGTTTGTCAAATAAAGCTTTGAAAGTAAGAACTGTAAAAGAAACCAGAAATGCATGAGGATTGATAAACTGAAGAAAACATATCATAAATGACAAAATGGAGAGTTCTTGGCCACAATGCTCTTGATCAGCCACCCTTGCATACATACAAGATGAAAGATATTGGAAAGAAAATCTCCAAGGCATTCAGGGATGAAACAATGACTTCAGACTCAATCTAGGGCCCAAAGATAGGGCAAATTTATCAGTAACTGTTAATGTCCATTAACATGTGTAATGCTGCTAAACTAATACACAGTATAAGCTTGAAGCTACTAGAATAAGACAAGGAAGCAATTTGAGTTTTGGGAAATCCCATCTAGTAGATTACAAAAAGTGTCAACATAAAAAAGGATCCATGTCAATTTGAAGAAGCTAATGCTATCACAATCAAGATAACTTTCATCAATTTACCTTCACCTACCATCATATATAATAATAGTGCAAATTGTTTCATATCAACATTGAGCAGGGTCTTCTGTGAAACTCCCCCACCTAGCAGGATCTCTCTCTCTCTCTCACACACACACCTTTCTTCAAGAATGGGCAAATGGGGTCTCATTGGGTCCCTCAAATAACAAAGAAAAAGTTTTCCAAAGGTTTCTATGATATTATTACTTTTAGTGAAATGAATTAGAAAAAATACCCATGACCCAAGGCTTGATTTACAATTACATAATTGTGATGGGCTCCAATTCAATGCATTTACACTTTGAACACATGCTAAATTTCTCCCCTTCCAGGTATTTGACCTGGGCATTAATCCAAGAAAAACAGTTTGCAGTACCTTCTAAGTACCCTTGAACCTCCCAAACCCTTCAACAAAAAACTAGGGGTCAGGGAGAGCTCCTGCTCTTCATGGATTCTCTAAGAAACAACTTTTATTGCCATTAGAGAGCACTGCCCAGAATTGAATACAAATACAAAATCCAGAAAAAAGTTCACAAGCTCCTTCCAAGAGCTCGGCAAACTACTTTTGAAGTTGCACAGCCAAACAATCTCTTTTGGGTAGACAACAAAGAAAATAAAAAAACTATATTACAAGTCTGGAATTAACTTCAATCCTTCAGTCTATTATTGTTAGTCATCGTGTGATGCATGCTCAGGTGAATGGTTTACCTCATAATCGAGATGGACAAAAGCACGCTCAATTTCGGGCAAGGATTCGAGCTTGTTCTGGAGGGATTCTCCAATATCGTGTGCTTGGTGCAGGGGCATATCACTAGATAACACAATGTCAACTTCTGCAAAGTAGTGTGAACCAAATGTGTAGGCACGCACTGTGTCGATTTGGCGAATTTCCTTGTGATGGTTCCAGCAAAGATATGTCAACTTCTGCAGAAAGTCTGGTGATGCAGTCCGGCTCACCAGTGCATTGACATTTTCAAGTACTGTCAGTGACCAGGTCCGCATTGTATAAAGTGCAAGCTGGACCACAAAAAAACACCCTTAGATAAAAGGACACAATATTTCAACTCCTTTTCCACTAAACAAAACATAAAATTGCCATGAAAATTGCAAAATCTCTTATCGCTGCTCTACTGTGAAATAATTTGTTCAGAATTTTTTTGTCAGTAGCCATCATCACAATGTGACCTGAGAGCAAAAACATGCTTGACAGGTAAGAGAAGATGCTTTTATATTACCACTATGGCACCAGCTGGATCAATCCACCATGCAAACATGGTCGCTAGTACAGCTGCGACCAGACCAATCAGATTGGTGACAACATCAAAGAAGTGGTCCTGAGCATAGGCCCTGACAATCTCGTTACTGAACATGCGGCAGTAGACCAAGAGTAAGAACTTCACAAAGGATGTGCCAACCATGATGCCCACTACCCAGTACTTTGAACGCATGAGATCCAGCATACTATCCTGCAACACCCCAAAAACTTCATGTCAGGCACAATATGCCACAATTGTGAAGATAGATGAAATTTGTTAGGAATGGCCGCCCTCCCAACCTTTCCATCACACTTATCTACTGTCCACATTGCACATGTAAAGAAGGAGAGCTCCTCTTAATGTGAAATTTGGCTGAACAACTTTGGGATCAATGCATGTGAAAAGAATGAAGACTTATTTAATCTTCCCTCCAGGTAATGTATGCATAAGGGGGTGCTTAACATATGCCATTTTGTGCCTCACACCCCATACCCAGTTTGGAAAAAGTCTTGGATTTCTTTCCAAAGAACTGCATTAAAAATCAGAACCCTTCTGAATTGCACAACCTTTCTGAGAGCCCCCTTTGGAAATTACAGGTAGAAAAAACAATATAAAATTGAAGGTAGTGAAGTGAGAACACATACATGAGAAAGAAGGCTGCGGATCGACTCAAGAACCACTTGGAGACCCAATGTTGCCATCACTGATGCAAACACCAAGATTCCCTGCAGCACCGACCACAGCCTATGTTGGGAAAAAACTAGCCTTTATGATGAGAAACAAGTTCTAGTAGAGTGGGCCGCTTTCTATGATCTCACACAATCATTTTGTAGCTTTGAAGGAGAATCCAACACAAACGATACCACAACTTTTCACACCAAGGAGGCTTCTGGAATTTTTTTTTTGTTACACATAAAAAGTTATAAATAAAATGTCGGCTGATTCCAAAGGGAAACATTCCTCAATTTGCTGTTGTTTATCAGGTATAGCATCCTCACAAATCTTGACAACTTCTCCAAATTTAAATGATTTAAGTCAACCTGGAGTGATTGAGAGATGATCCAATATATAGTTAAGTCATAGAGATTTCAGAACTGACAACATCTCGGCAAACAACAAAGGAAGCAAAAGGAAAAAAAAACCAAAGACCCAACCCTTACAAACTGAAAAACATAGATCAAGGATGCTTGATCAGGTGCAACCAATTTTGCCATACTTTGAAGCACAAGTGCATAAGCTTTACACAAATTTGAAACTTCAAACATATGAACTTCTTAGCCTACTTTCAGCCACATTGGGGATTTTAGGGTATACTAGACTCAGTCAAATGGGATTGCAAAGTAAGAGAGGAGAGAAAGACTGACCAAAGGTTGCATGCGCTTCTTGCCAATTGGATATAGATATGGGTTCAACTTGCGCATGGAAATGGCAGTGAACCACAGTATGAAGCCTGACAGCAAGTCCAACAAAGAGTCGAGAGTTGAAGCTATGATTGCCAGTGACCCACTTCGCACACATGCATAAACCTTAGCTGCAAAGATGAGTAAATTTGCACAATTTGAGATCTGGATTGCAAGTTTCTCTCCCCTTCTAACCATGGCTCGCTCCTCCTGCAGAAGAGAACAACAAAGGACAAAAAAGCTGATGAACAAAAGACTGTCAACAGTAGTATAATTAGTCTCTTCACACAAACCACCAGATTTGAGTATGTTGCAAAAACTCAATTGTTGTCAACACTGTAGGATCAGTGATATCTGACTTTCGCACTGGCCATTCACACTTACTTGAGTAGTGCTTGGAGTGTAGCCACCTTTCTCTGCAATACAATCCATCTCCACAAAACTGTCCAGCATCTCTGCCTGTTGGCGGTAATACTCATCAATCCCCTTCTCTCCGCCTGCAGTCATGTATAAATGTCTGGTTGCTCAAAAATGGATCTTAAACCACATTCATGATCCAAAAAAAATAAATCTCCACAGTAAGTAGACATTAGCCTTTGACATGTAACCACTCCATGATCCAATTGCTCACCTAAAACCAAAGCCCATCCAGACATCAATAGACAAATGCTATCGGTGCACATCTAATTCACACCTGAGAATACACTCAGATTTGCAGAGTCCTATGTCGCCAAAAGTTTGATAGAAGATCTATCATGCACAAACTGGACTGAGAAGAGCAGAAACCTTACATAAGATCAGTACTCTAATTGCTGATGTACTATGGAATGGTCAAGGTCCTGCCCATTATGTTGGGTAAGGTGCCAGGCAAGCCCATTCAGGCAAGCTAGATGACACACCCAACATAATGAGCAAGGGCACTACCAGTCCATGACATTTAGGGCTGGGGTGGCAGATTCAACAATCCTAAGAAAAATTCATGTTCAACAGACAAATTTTGGTCACTGTTATGAGAGTGTAGGATCATCACTGGGAAAATTATGGCATACAATGTGGTCAAGAAAATGACATAATCTGCCACCCCAGACCTTAATCTCCACTGGTACAAGTTCCTGGGATTTAGGTTGTTCATGCAGAGTCTGCACCAGACTCTTGTGTGGCAGCTTTTGTTTCATAGCTACAACATAAGGATGCTGATATGATGCATCACCCTGGTTCTTCCTTCACAGATTCGAGGCTGTGGATCTGGTAGGTAGTTCGTTTTCATCCATACCTAAACAAAAATCTACTGTGGCAGCAACACAATTGCGAACTGGAGCAATCCATACTTTGGACACAACACTTGAAGAAGAGTGAAAGACTAGAATCCCCCAAAGGTACACCAGCCTTTCAGCTTGTTGATGACCAAAAAATTAATGCAGATGTTGTTGGCATGTGTTTTGCACTTTCTCAATGAACATCCCAACCTTTCCCAAAAGCTCTTGGGAGGATTACAGCAAGCAAGCAAGCTGTAGAGATTTTTTCCCCCTTTGTGCACCAAATGTGTCCACCGTCAAGGAAGTTCATCCGAAAGTATTTTCACATAAAAGCAACCAGCTCTCGGTTGGGTTGGGTTGTTGAAACATCTAAGAAACCCCATAAATCGAAATCCCCAGCAGCCCACATCGCCGAAAAAATTAAAAGAAATGATGATGATGATCATCATCATGAGGAGGATAGGAGGCGTAGGGTAGAACTCACTCACTTACCCACTTTCTTGAGGCAATCAGCGACACTGTTTTTGGGAGATTGCTCGGTGGGAGGACTATAGCCCGGAGGACGAAAGGAGTGCACATTCAAACGCCATGCTCTCTCCGCTGCATCTGTCCCAGCAACACCAGTCTCCTCCTCCTCCTCCGGCCCCCGCAACAACAACGCTTCCGTCGCCGTGGTATCACGGCGACCATCAAAAGACATCATCTCCGATCCCTCTCCCATCGCAACTCACCCCTCCTCACCGTCCCAAAAACCAAAACTCAAAAAAACAAAAACCCACAAAAACAGAAACAACAACAACAACAAAAAGACTTCGAGCTTATGGGAAATCCCCAAACCCTAAATCCGTACGACAGAAGCTGCTACTACGCAAAGAGCTCTGCATCGTCCCGGAGCAACGAAGAACTAATTCTTCCACAAAAGTAGGAGTGTCTCTCGCCCGTCTCCACCACAAATGCAGCGGCGACGTTCCGCATGCCCGGCAGCCACGATGGACCGATTTCCGTTGCGCTACAATACGAAAGTCCAAAGCCAATACCCCCCCCTTCTCCCACCCCAGCAACAAACTAAAAACACAACAACAACTAGAGTGAAAGCGAGGAAGAAGAGATGGCGTGAAATTCGTGTGTGTTTTTGTGGCAAAATGGAGTTTGTGAAAGGAATCAATCACTCATCAGGCATGTTTGGAAATTAGTGTGAGTTCTAAGGACCCCCCAAAAAAAGAAAAAAGAAGAAGAGAGAAAACAGAAGAAAAGAGAGAGAGAGAGAGCGAGGATTCTGGATGCCTATTTGTGCGTGTTTTTTTGGGTTCATATTTGGGGTGGGGTTTGGTGATCATCCACAAGAGGGTTTAGCCAAATTTGGCTATAGGTCAGAGAGCAAACTAATTTTTTTAAAGGATTCTTTCTAAGTTTAAATTTTAAAACAGATTTATAACTAAGTTTAAAAATTTTAAATAAATTTTATTTATTTTCTTTTGAAATTTCTAAATGTGGTGACTTTAGAATCTTTTCCCCCCTCATAATGTGACAGACAACTTGGGCCCAATTTGTTCAGGAAAAAAATCCTTTGTATCGTTCACACCTCCATTTATTTTATTTTATTTTATTTTTGGGACAAAGGACATGAAATTTAGCACCCCAAAGAAAGAAAAAAAACACTAGGGTTAAAGAAGAATTATATCTTAGTTGTAAACATGCTCATAGTCAAACACTCACTCATCACCAAACATCGACATATGTGTTATTCATTTCTTGTCCATTTGTATTGACCTTCATAGATATGGGTGTGGTAAATGGAGGTCCACAACACCTTTTGGAGTTCCATAATCAAAGGAGCAATGACAACCAAAAATAAATAAATAATAGTAAAAAAATAAAAAATAAAAAATAAAAAATATAGGAAAAGTTGTTCAAATTGCAAAAATGTTTGAAAAAAATTAAATTAGACCCCACTTACTTTCTTAGGTACTATTAATCCAGAATCAGTACCATTTGAAATCTATTTTTCAGAAAAAACTTATTTGGTTATTTGGGTCTCCAAATTTCTAAATCATCAATTATGTTTTATTTTCTAGGAGTGAGGCATTTAGGGATGTTTGAGATGTATCATGGGAGTAGAAAAGAAAAAGAAGGGCAAAAACAAAAAAGAGGATGTTCTAGACTCTACCTAGTACCATGATAATATGAGCCCAGCAAGCCTATTAATACCATCCAATATTGAATCAGGGATGTTTGGAACGTGACCAAAGAAGGAGAGAAAAGAAACGGGAGAAAAAAAGAAGAGGAAGCTCTAGACTTTAGAGTAATGACCCAGGGGGGGGGGGGAGGCCTGGACAGAGAGGTCCTCCGGTTATTTGAACGGGTATATTTGAGCAGGTAAATTAGCAAAAGTAGTCTATATTTCACTACAAAATTATTTTTTTTCCCAAATTTCCCCAATTTCTTTGTTGAAAAATGGCAAAATTTCGCCAGAAAAGAAAAGAAAAACTGCTACCACCAGTATAATATTAATCCAGTACTGATACCATTCAATACAAAAGTCAGGCATGTTTGAAGTGTGAGTAAAAAAAGGAGAAAAAGAAAAGAAAAGAAACAGAAGAAGAAGAAGAGGAAGCTCTAGACTTTAATAGAGCAATTATATGGGTACCACAAAAAATGAAATGATTCAACTTCCAGAAAAGAAAGGGGAAAAAGAAAAGGAAAAGAGGGAAAATGGAGAGATCCTTTCAGTAACCTTCATCTTTGGAGATGATGACTTTTATCTAAAAAAGCACTGGGAGTCTTTCAATGCACTCCAAAATTAAAAGGGATAATTTTATTTTATTTTATTTGTTCCTTGGCAATTTTTTTTAAAAGTAAAAAATTTGTCTGATTTCTATATTAGTTTCTAGTAGGTAGCCAACAACAATAAATAGAAGGAATCTTAATTTTGTTTTTTGTTTTTTTTCTCTATCTCCTTTGTAGCCAAATTTGGCTAAATATTCTTGTGGAGGATTGTTCAGTTTGGCTACATCACAAAATTGAATAAAAACACACCAGAACAAATTAAATTTGAGATTGTCTAGATATGCAATTTTGGAACAAATTGAAAATGGTGGGGGGGGGCATGGGGTGTATGAGTATTGAGCTTTATAATTAATTAAAATTAATCACTTAGTCGTAAAGTTCAGCCTACTTGTCAAATTCTAGCTTTGCTTATCTAAAGAACCTGAAACATGTTCAAGAATTATTAAAAAAAAAAAAAAGTTCACATTTCAATTTTAGGTCTAGCAAAAGGTTAGATTCGAAATGTGGTTCTTGCACGGATTAGAGTTTATAATACACTAACCTAAACCCCCAAGTTTAACACTATAAACCATAGAATTCCCAACATTGGTTCAAACAAAACAACTCAAATAGGAGAAATGTTCCATGATCATCCCAAAAAATGATCTTGTAGTTCATAATAACACCAGACGAACATCCATCAAAATGAATGTGGGACCAAATAAAAAACTGCATTGCTTTATGTAATCTCTCTTTTCATAAATTAGGTAATAACTTATGTCCTTTCTTCTGTCTCTATTTCCCTTTCTTTCTTCCTTCCTTCCTTATAGTAGTGCTTTCTTGTAGTGAACTTTGGGCAAACCTTTTCCATGTCCCTTCCTTTCTTGTAGCAGTGCCTTCTTGTAACAAGGGGTGTGTCACACTGTGGTCTTGCCATTTACATTTAAAAAGTATCTTCATGCAAAAGAAGAATTATGGAAACTCAAATATTTCATCATGCAAAAATATAATCTTTAAAACATCCTCTAAAAGAAACCAAATCCTTCAAGATATTATAACTCTGTAACTAATCTCAAGTTCCAACACAAGCCATAATATCATCTTTCAAAAATCCTTATATAAAAATAGACCTATTACCTAGGAGCCAAAATCCCTTAAGCTAGTGTACTCTATAATGAATCTAAACACAATATCCTTGCCTTGGTAGGCAAGGCCAACAAATGAGGCTCTCTACCTCATATGGTAAGCTTCAACCAGTGTTGGGTAGTTCTTCGATTCGGGACCAAACCCCCCACTGGAGGTCTGACTGGGTATATAGGCATATAACCAGCAGAGGTCAAAATTTGAAAGACCTACCCTGCTAGCTTAGGGTAGACTGGCCCATCACCGATCGCCTGCCTATGACTGAACACTTATTTTGGCCTAGACCCCCACAAAAATAGATTGAAAAACAGGCTGATCTGAGGATCTGAGATTCTGAAAATCTTCCAAAAACCAAAGCAGGAGGTTTTTTGATTTCTAAATTTTTTCCAAAAAAAAACTCCCCAAGCTGGAGGTTCTCAAAAAAGGATCAAGGAACCGTCCAACAACAGCGTCCCAAACTTGGATTACTCCAGCCCCTAATAGCCTGGCTCAAAAGGTAACCAAAAAGACATAGTCTGGGGTGAGCGCGGCGGCGGCGAGGAAGAGGATCATAATCCCATGAGAAAAGAATGCCAAAAATGAGATGGCAGAGAATCTAGGATCTACAACATCGGATCACATTTCTACATGTTATTACAGAAGGAAAAAAGGGTCCCAGCTCAAGCGCAGACACAAAAAGAAAATATAAGTTGTAAATTGATTGTATATAGATAAGGGAGGAAATGAGCTCTGAGGATTGGGGCAGGGAAAGGGGAGTGTGAGACAACACAGAAAAGTACCATGACGTGGGCCACACAAAAGGCCAGTTCAGTAACTTAGTACATACTTAGTATCCATAGCCATTGATTGAGATTTTGGTGGAGAATAGTACCTCAAGCGGTGGATGCTTGAATCTCCCTCCAGCTGTGTGTGCTGCAATAAAAGAGTGCCACAGACAACTCCCACAACAAGTGCAGAATCTCTCTGTTTGTGATGAACACCTATGGTGTAGAAAAAGAAGAAGACTAATAAAATCCCTGCAGTCCAACACTTTGTAGACCATCAATCTTCCTCCCATCTCTTGTTGGCAGGATTGGATCATAGTGGCCACTGGTGGCTAAGAATTGAGAAGGCTTTGCCTTCTAGTGGCGTGAAGAAGATAATGTGCCTATACTCTAACAGTAGCAGTAAGTGAGTGGCCAAGCTCCCTTTCGAAGAAGGGCTGATGCTTAACAGAGCTCATCAAGCATCTGCAGAAAATTTCAAGTGTATCTAGAGTTCAGGTTAGGAAGCAGAACTTTTCCGCCATAGAGGGCAGGGGGAGGTCGTTTTGAAAAAGGGAATGCCCACCAGATATCCACTGGGTAGCGCAGGGTACAAAATGAAAATAAAAGAAGATTTTCTGCACTTGGAGCTGGGTGTTGTTCCAGAAATAAGGACCCCTCAACACCACCACCACCTTGTGTTATTTCAGGAACACCCTGCTCCTCAGGCATTACCCAACTCCAAAGCACGAGGTTCACGAGAATAAGCATAATGAAAATTATAGAAAGGAAAAAATTTCAAGAATTCTTTATGTATAGGGTAAGGCTATGTGGGTATGTATAGGGGAGCTTACAACCAAAACACCCTCTGGAATATCCTGTTTGGAACTAGTTTGAAAATAGTAAAAGCCAGCTGTCAAGGGACCTTACAAGCACAATGCCCCACAAACAAGGACCTTACAAGCAAAAATGCTCTTCCAACAAGGGCCTTACAGAGCATAATGCCCTCACATGGGCAGAATGCACAATGAGACAATATTGCGCCCTGCCACAATTGCCCCCTAAATAATAACAAGGGGAAAACACCAAGATTTTACACATGGCTGACTGATAGGGAGGTGAGAAAGCTGAGAAATTGGCCTCTTTTCAACAGGAATAGGTGGTAAAACTTATACTTTGCTCTCAACATTGATATAAACAACAGAAAGGGGAAATTCCATCCTTAGTGGTGGTGGGTGGGGGAATGTGTAGGGTAAGGACTGAGAACTGGACTGTTCTGGGAATGAGGGCCCAGTGCGAGGTGGAAGCCGAGTGAAGGACCTGAATTCCCAGAACAGCCCCTCTTGAGGTCCTTACCCGGAGTAAAGATCTGGTAGAATTTTAAATGGCTGTGATTCATTTGAGAAAGAGAAGAGGCATGTCACACATAAGGTTTACTTGCCTGATTGGCTCTCTCGCTCCATAGCTTTTTATGCAGTGGTGGTTTCATTTACCTGAGGATTCAACAAACACCATGTGCAAAGCAGTTTTCAGAAGAATGATTATCAACAAGAGCTGCAAGTAGGTATAAACCTGTGTTATGTACTCTAATCCATAGCTTGCAGTTTGACTTTTGAAACGCGTATTGTCTTCCTCAAGAAACTTGGTACCAGTCTGTGAAGAGTTTGGTCAAAAATGTAGGTAGGTAGTTGCTAATGACAAGCACATGATTTATGATCGACTCTGGTCACTTTGATCCAGCTGCCAAAGATTTCCAGGCACATTCCTCAAATGCAAAAAATGGAGTTTGGACAGGGGGTTTTGGAAGGAGTGCCTCTGATCTCCCAACTAATGCAAAGCAATCCATCTCTCGACATATCCATAGCAGAGGAAACATTGAGTAGGGGCATGGCTGCGTTGTCGCAGACTATCTTTGCATGCTGCACACAAGCCATAGTGACCACATGGAACTGCAACCCAAAGGGCTTGTCTCACCGAGCAAAGTCCGCACATCCCTTCTCGTCCAGAGTAACCTTGACCTAGTGCTGGTGGCAGTCCACTTGGAATTCCATACAGTGGTAAAATGCTCTGAGCAAATTCCTGCACCAGGAATAATGCAAAGAATGACATTGGTTGTCAAACTGCAGTTCAATTGATCTTGTGAAAACTATGATGGGAAAGTTGGTGCATAGGTATCACTGAATGGAGACTCTGGTGTTGCCCTGCATATGCAGAAACAAGAAGCTCAAGAAGATGATGATGATGCTACAGTTAAGAGAGTGTTATGGGGAATATGCTCACCTGATGGTTATAGACTTCTTTGGCTCTGTTGTCTTGCACATTTGGGCCCCATATACTGTATTGGGTGTCTGGGAGGAAACTGGGACACGAATGACTGAATGCAGCAAATGGCTTCAGTGGTGCTGGGAGTTGGTGGTCTGGAGTTTTAGGTTCATGCTCAGGTGTGACAGGTAACCTGGCAGAAGTCCTCACATCTGTCCTCTGTGAACAAGAGCCTTGTGGAACCTGAATGCCAATCACCGCTGGTCTCTGGCTGGAGTTCTGCACAGAAGGGTCAGATGTTATCTTGGGCACATCCTCTGAGTCCTGTCCAATTTCATTCTTGTGTAGCAGTGCTAGAAGCTCTGCCAAAAAGGTCCATTCCTCCTGTGAGAGACTTGCTGAGTTTATTCCAGAAGCATGAGGTGCATCTGGAAGTTTGGTCCCAACCTGAACTGTGGATGATTTGCATGCAATCAGACCGGCCAGGTCTGCAGCTGATGAGCTTGATCCTGGACATTTGGGGGCATCATTCATCGATTCTGGGTGGCTTAACACTTGAGTTGCAACACCAGTAGTCAGAGTAGGCAGCTTGTTTGATGGTAGAGATGTTGATGACGATGCAGCACCCATCAAGCTACTTGTTCCTCTGCATGCCACAGCAGCATAAGAGCGTGTTGCATCTACCAGGGACAGGCCCTTGTAACACTCAAGTCCAGCAGGATGCTGTTGTGCTGAAGGAGATGCACTTTCACCTCGTTCAGCAACTTCATTGTTTACCACACCAGGTGGATCAATGTGAGGCAGAGATGTGGGTGCGTATGGTAAGGAAAACGAGTTTATGTGACTTGCACCCTGGCAGGCTACAGCAGCATAGGACCGTGAAGCATCTACTAATGATCGGCTTGTCATGAGAGATCCACTGGTCCTTCCTTGACTCTGTGATACAGGAGTGGGTCGAGTCAATGCTGGAAGGAGAACCATATGGGTTGCTGGGCCCCTTCCAACTGGTACAATCTTCATTCTGCAAACTTCAGGCAGAGAGCGGATGAAATCACTGAGTTTTTCATAACCAAGGGCCAAGTGGTCAAGTTCCAAACCACAGGTTGCTCTGAAATCTCCTTTCAGAGATGAGAGTGGATACCATTCTCCTTCGTTTAAGCGTGTTGACACTCCTGCCAGGAAGGTTGGGAGCCACTGCCTAAACTTGATCAACCAGGAAGGGGTAGATCCCTGGATGCTGCTGGATGAGCTTTGACTTACAGGTGATGAATACAAATCACTGGGATGGAAAAACTCCTTGGCTGATGACAATTTGTTGGAGAAACTGGTGTTGTCCTCTCCTGTAGGTTGCTGGCATTCCACCAATGTCATCCAGTGTGCTTGTGGAGTGCCTTGAAGTGTCTTCGAGTGAAGAAGTGATCCTGGAGTCGAGGGTGTCAGAAACTCCATTCTGTCCACTTCTGACATTTTGTCTGCAGGCAAAGGAGAATACTGCTCCTGGACATTACTGTCAGATCTTGCAGAGTCGAGTGCTGGAAGTTCCGATCGAGGAACTGCACTTTTGATTTCCACCTGTCAGGGTAATGCAAATTTCAATTGGAAGCAAGGAACTAACTCCAGGCTGGCCAATCACTGATGTACAATAGGCATGATCAGAGAACATGTCAAAGAATGTACTCCTCTTTTCTTAGTGTGCTGCTCACAACCATAAAAAATGGTCAAGGTCAATCATTTTGTACCTTTTTTCCGAAAATGTTGATGTAATGAGCCTCAACTGCAGCTGCAACTGATTCTACATGCTTGAATGTGACAAATCCAAACCCACGTGATTGCAAATGGTCACCTGATTGACTTCCAATAACAACTGCATCTAGGACTGGACCATACTTCTCCTCAAAAAAGTCCCACAAGTCATCTGCAAACATAACAAACGGTTTCAATGAATTAATGGTGGAATTGATTTCCTTTCTCACATCTCACTCATTGGGGATATGGCTTTTCTGACTGGACTAGTCTCTGTGCCCGGTAATGTTTCACATTAATACACAACTCCAGTTTGACAATTATTCACCACAGGCATTGGAAGCATCAATAGTTCCATCGAATTCTCTGGATTCTTCAGCAGTCAAAAAAGATTTTCTGATAGAGAAATAGAGGTCTGACATGAGAACTCATTTACACACTTTGCAGTGGAAATGGAACAAATGTCCCTAAACATCTGTGCTTGAATCCTCCACTTGTAGAATGGGGCCACACTGTCAAAGCAAGTGTAGCACTGTAGCTAAACATTGTAAGGTCAAGAGAATTTGATAAGGCTTACCAGACTCCACAGAAGGTGACAGACCTCCAACAAATATTTTCTTGCTTAGATCCTCTGTCACACGCTGTGGATCTCCCAGAAGTTGACAAGAACAGTGCAAAAAGCTGAGCATGATCTGCCAACTTCTTAACATGAAGGGGATCCCCCCACATGCATCTCAACATTTCATTTCTCAAGACTCAAGGCTGTGTATTAGCCAGTCATACCCTAATAAGTGTCTGGTACGTAGTTGCAGATCTGAGCATTGTGTTTATGTTGCCCAGATTGAAGATGCTATAAGCTTTGGCGCTACATACATTACTTATTGTGCATATGGAGATGGAGGAATAGTGCTTGAAAATTAAGTTTTACATTACCACGAACCCGTATGCAAACTGTAAAACCTAATCTGCATTCGCCGCCTTCACAGCAAATATAGTTTCCTGGGACCTGCTAATGTTGTGAGAGTTCAGGCAATCGAGCTCTAACCTTGGTTCCTCCAAAATGTTTGGGTATAAGACCATGCCTTGTGTCTCCAGGTGGTAAAGCTCTGGCTCGCATAAGTGTTTCCTCACCATGGGCATAGAAACACTTCTCCCCGCGGACACATCCTCCGGGCATTGTAAAGTAACGGCACATCTCTGTTTTCGCAGGTGCTTGCGGTTTTGAGCTGCAATGTACGCATCATATCTCGGGCATTATAAATTGGGAGCAGAGGAGAGTTTTAGAAACCACTAACAGATAACTTAGTCTAAAGATGTAGAAGGCAAAGTCTCAATAGGACACAGCGATGATCTGCTTGCAAGCACTACTGCGAGCACGAGGTACATTACGGACTGTACGAGCACACAACAACACGACCCCTCCTGCAGGATTCGATGGCTTCTCAAAGCTTTTGTCTAGATCGCATTGATTGCCCCCGTCCCCCCACGAGCAAAGTTCCGATGGCTTCAAGAATAGTTCTCATCAAAGGCATCTGGCTTGGAGACAGAGTCCAGACCTCTCGTCAGTGTTTTCTTGGCCGGCTATATTGTCAGGCTCGGATGGAGGTGTTGCCGAGAAAGATTCAGTAGCTGTGCTCTTGGAGCACTCGCCGCCATCATTATTGCTATCGTCGTGAAAATACAGCCTCGATAATCGCTGAGCAAGGGAATTGGATTTTGGCAGGGCGTGAATATCCCTGGACATGACCAGCTCCTTCAGCTCCCCTGTCAAACCGCAACACACTACAACAAAACAGTTACAAAAATCTGTTTTTTTCGTGAACAATACGTCACCTATGCACATCTGGATAATAAGCGTAGACGGTCTAACTTGCAGGAAACAATATTGATCTGATGGAGTTGCAGATAGACGATCTACCTGATAACGATCCGTCTTCAGTTTGAAGGCACGTCTCCTTCTCTAGTTTCCTGCAGACAGAACTGCAACGGCTGTTAGTTCTTCAACAGCAGTGGCGATAAGGTCTGAATGCGGAGATCAAGTCATCATACAAACTGATGAAGTTTACGCAGTTCATTACTCGAACTATCTAAAGCTCGTGCTAGAACTTAGAACTGCACCGAGTACTGAAAGAGCGTCAAATTCCTCTCGATCAGAGCTTCTGGACAGTTGTTCACCGTCTTGCATAGTTAAGATTCGCATTCCGCGCAAACGTTTTTTTCACATCAAGGAGCCCCGGGAGACTCAAATTACCTGATGTCATCACCTGTTACTTGGCGGCTTGATCCATATTGGAGAAGAAAGCGCACGCAATCGATAGATGCAGCTTCGTTCACCTTGTCAGCTTCTCATGTTCAAGCACAAAAAGAAATTAACACATTTCTTCACTACAATATTATCTCTGTATTAGTCACCAGAAAATCAAGTACTTACTGGTCAAATGAGCTCTTGAAAGCATTCTGATTTTATTCAGGACACACCGGTACTCGCCATTCTTTCAATATTGTGAGACAATTACCTCCATATACGTCAGACAATGCAGTGCTTATATCATAGACCAGTTGATACATCTCTGTTCTAGCCAGAACCGCTTTATATATGTTTCACTACTAGAGGCAAAGGCAAGTAGGAACCTCCAAGTGAGCTTTCCAAGCCATGCTCATGGCCAAGAGTCGAAGAAAAACCGTCCAAGCTGACCTGCTACATTGAAGGAAGATCGTCATTATTCATGAGCTAGAACGTAAGTCGTACAGAAAAATTGCGATATTGTCTCTATCACACGGAAACAAAGATTCTCTGAAATTAACTGCAAGAGGCTCAATATCGAAGACACAGAGAAGATGGATTGACGCCGCAAGTCTCTAGAGATCGATTGATCCTCAGCCGTATCAGAGTCACATACAATATGCGACGTGCAATTTGACCAACGAATTACTCTTACATATCTCCAAGCACCACCAAAAGCGATACAGGACATGACGGCGGGCAAAGAAAATGAAGAGTTCAGTGATATAATGCAAGAAATTCAGATTCCAGAATTGAATTAAACCATAGAATCAAACACAGATCATCTGGCACGACGCGCATTAAGTTTTACCGTTGTCATCTTGCAATCGCCAGGACTTTCTCCGAACGATCGCTACAAGACAAAAAGAAAAAAGGGGGAAAACTAAGAAAAATTGGAGAGATATGGAATCACCTGCGCCGGCTTCTCAGCATTCCCGGAATTTGATTCCGACATTGTTTGGATCGAGAAAATTCGGTGAGGAGCTGGTTTTTGCGATAGGGAGCTCCGCCGGTCTGAAGACGAGAGGAGAAGAGACGACGCGATGACGACGACGGCGACGACGGCGGAGAAAGGGGATCGAGATGAGGATGAGAATTTTCAGGTCCCATTCGAGATCTCTATACACGTCTTCATCCTACGTGTGATGCCAGCTATGACAAACCACATCCTAAACCAGGTAGTATAGCATCTCGATCTGCTAGGGTTTCCCCGTACAAGTGCTCGCATGGGACCCACCCTGCCGAACCACGTGTCGGCATTGTCATTGACACCAACACCATTCATGCTTAGGTTTTCATCCACCATCTACCGAAGTTGGTGAATGGCAATTTTTTTGAGGTTTCATCCAATTTTGTTCCACTTTTTTTTTGGCAATGTTTGTATGGTTGTCCATTTTTTAAAGAAATGGGCTCCATTACTTGCAAAGCTTTAATGATCAAAATTTCATGCAAATTGATGATGCTTCAAGAATCCTTTTGCATGTTTGAAGCACACAAAACCCTATTGTGAGCAAATTGTCTTTTAGTCAATCATTTTGATTATAGTCAATATGTTCAATTGTTTTTGGTGATTTAAGGTAACAATTTTTTTGGTAAATAAAGTTTGGCCCCATTTTATAAATTATTTATATATTTTGAAAATAGTTTACTAGTGATAGGTAAGCAAATAGGTAATAGGTAGGTAATTTGAAAATTGGTTGAAAATAAATGGATAGGTAGGTAACATACCTTACCCTATCTAAACTTAAGATATTTAACTTATCTTACATTAATTTTATAGGCATGTGAATAGGTCAAAAAATTATTGTAAAAATATGAATAACTAATGTGAATATTTTGTATTTCTAATAATTGTTAAGTGTAAATAAGTAATTATAAATTATAAATACAAAAATTTACAAAATTTACATTCATTATTCTAATTATATCATAATTATTGCAAAAAATTAGATCCCGATTTAATTATAATTTATAACATATAAATATCTTAAATATTATATAATTATATATGATAATAATATTAAATAAATATATAATTACTGTAAATAAATTTTTATAATAAATAATTTGATTAAAATCATTTTACTATAATTTATATAATTTTTTATTACCATGTAAAAATATTTAAAATAATGTAAAAATTAATGTTGTAGTAACAATTATTCATTTTCAATAAAATATTATAGATTTTACATAAAATAATTTACTATAATTGAATTATTTTAATTACAATAAGTACATTAATTATTCACATTATAGTAAAATTAACATAAAAATTGTTAATGTTAATTTAAATTATAAATTATAAACATTATTACTAAGTGCAATTACATATTATATAAGTTTTAATGAATTTTTAACATTGTGAAAAAAAAAAATTAGGGTAAATTTTATGTTGGAAAAATAATCATTTACTATAAATAAATAATTATAAATAATAGATATATTAATTTGAGAGTAATGATGATAATTACATTAATTACTGGAATAACATTATGATTAGTGTAAAAAGATTAAATATGGATTTTAATTATAAATTTTAAGTTCTAAAGGATTTCATTATTTATAATTATTTTGGTAATTAATTTAATTACAATAATTCTACGATTAATTAATAATTACGATTATAATTAGTGTACTTGTTTTTCATACACCTACGGATGTTTGATATATTGTCACCTTTACATATACCCTAATATGAGGCTAGTACACAATAATATTTTTTTCAAACCATGTTTAACTAATCCATGAGAATAATACACATATATATCATTATGAATGTGGAGTACATAATGTATACATAAGGCTTAATGTACATAATTGTTAATCACCAAAACATAAAACACATGACTTACCCTATACAAAATTAATACATAACTAAATGTATAAATAAATATTAGTTACCATTTTTTGCTCAATTTTGCAACTAATGGGCCATACGAAGGCCTTTTAAGATGAAAATAATGTGAAAAGTCATCCCATTGGAAGAATGAAAAACCTATAAATAGTTGCAACATAGTCATAAATGTGACCAAAAAATGTGTGATGTGATTTTCAGTTACAAATGTAACCAATGTTAGTTGTCAACAACAATTAATCACATGTAGTCACAAATCATCTGATTACATTTTAGCCTTTTTCTACTAATGACAATGTTTTTATTGACGAAAAGGTCTTTTCTTTTCTTGGGCATCAAGCTATCCTTGTCCTTATATATTTTCTCATGCATTGAAGTATTAAAAAAAACTAGTTTTATTATATTTGTTCTCAATGTCAAATCTCTTTTAATATAGAGTTGGGTGAAAGGTCACATCCTGATGGGAATAATGTTTTTTTGGAAGTTGAATCATTTTTGCCCACCATCTATCATGGAACCTAGGAGTTGAATGTTTTGGACAAATCATCAATTAACTTGATAGTTTTCAAATTTTAACTATTGGGGTCTTTTAAAGAGAAGGAACATATTTTCATCATTGTGGCTTTGGTGGCTTTGACGACTTTGACAACCTCGATAAATATTTGTTTCTTAAAACTAGAACCATGCATACCAATGTTCGTAAAGCATGGCACAACGGTTGTTGTCATGTTTACTAAGTAGCACTTATAATTGAGGTGTTGACATAGTATGTAAGAGTGCCCAACATTCGCTTTTTGTCTTTCAACTTGTAGTTGTGGTCGAAAGACAATCATGCCGTGCACTTGCAACAAAGACATTAATCCCACTCTTAATGTCATCCATCCATGTGTGATCTATCATGCATCACTATGTTTTGTAATTGACCAAAAAAGTTGAACATGGGACTTTCTTAGTTGACACACCACCCTGGGAGGCTTGATTATAGAATGTGTAATTTTCCAAGTCAATGTTTCAACTAGAATTCAATTGTAGACCATGTGGGTGTTAAGAATATTCCATGAGCTCCAAAATAGTTAGGATTCGCCTTCATTTGTCCACAAAAAGAGTAAGGAACTCAATTTACTTGGCAATTGTGAATAATGTTTTTAAATATTCAAAAAATTACAATTGAAACATACTCGAAAATGATGTCATATCAAAGGTGGGTTGGTTGAAAAAGAGGGGTTTTGTACTAGTGATTTAATTCGCAATAGATGAAGGTAATTCTTTCAAATTGAAACACCTTAACAAATTAAATTCCTTGAATGCATCAAATTGGCCAACAAATGTAAGTAATTCTTGCAAGTTCGTACATTCCCACAATTAAAACTTTTCGAGTGCATTTAATTGGCCAATGTACATGTAAGTAGTTGCTCCAACTTGAAGCATTCACACAAATCAAAATTTTCAAGTGCATTCAATGTCCAATAAATGAAAATAGTTTTTTCAAATTGGAACACCTTGACAAATGTAGCTTTTGAATTGTATTCAACCAACTAATAGAAGAAAGTAGTTATCTCAAGTTGGAACACTTTGATAAATGAAGCATTTTGAGTGCATTCAATTGGCCAATAGATGAAGGTAGTTATTTTAAGTTGGGACACTCACAAACCAAACAAAGCATTTGGAGTGCATTCAACTTGGAACACCCATTCAAATCAAGCTTTTGGAGTGCATTCAATTGGCCAATAGATGAAGGTAGTTCTTTCAACTCAAAACACCCATTCAAATCAAGCTTCTGGAGTGCATTCAATTAGCCAATAGATGAAGGTAGTTCTTTCAACTTACAACACTTTGACAAATCAAATTCTTGGAGTGCATTTAATTGGCCAATAGATGAAGGTAGTTCTTTCAACTCGAAACACCCATTCAAATCAAGCTTCTGGAGTGCATTCAATTGGCCAATAGATGAAGGTAGTTCTTTCAACTTGGAACACCAATGCAAATCAAGTTCTTGGAGTGCATTCAATTGGCCAATAGATGAAGGTAGTTCTTTCAACTCGGAACACCCATTCAAATCAAGCTTTTGGAGTGCATTCAATTGGCCAATAGATGAAGGTAGTTCTTTCAAGTTGGGACATTCCTCCAAATAAAGCCTTTGGAGTGTATTCAATTGGCCAATAGATGAAGGTAGTTCTTTCAACTCGGAACACCCATTCAAATCAAGCTCTTGGAGTGCATTCAATTGGCCAATATATGAAGGTAGTTCTTTCAACTCGGAACACCCTTCCAAATAAAGCCCTTGGAGTGCATTCAATTGGCCAATAGATGGAGGTAGTTCTTTCAAGTTGGGACATTCCTCCAATAAAAACTCTTTGAGTGCATTCAATTGGCCAATAGATGAAGGTAGTTCTTTCAAGTTGGAACAACATGATAAGTGGAGCATTTGGAGTGCATTCAATTGGCCAATAGATGAAGGTAGTTCTTTCAAGTTAGAACAACCTGATAAGTGGAGCACTTGGAGTGCATTCAATTGGCCAATAGATGAAGGTAGTTCTTTCAACTCGAAACACCCAATCAAATCAAGCTCTTGGAGTGCATTCAATTGGCCAATAGATGAAGGTAGTTCTTTCAACTCGGAACACTCACCACTCAAATCAAGCTTTTGGAGTGCATTCAATTGGCCAATAGATGAAGGTAGTTCTTTCAAGTTGGGACATTCCTCCAAATAAAGCCTTTGGAGTGCATTCAATTGGCCAATAGATGAAGGTAGTTCTTTTAAGTGGGGACAATAATACAAATAAAGCCTTTGGAGTGCATTCAATTGGCCAATAGATGAAGGTAGTTCTTTCAACTCGAAACACCCTCTCAAACAAAGCTCTTGGAGTGCATTCAACTGGCCAATAGATGAAGGTAGTTCTTTCAAGTTGGAACAACATGATAAGTGGAGCACTTGGAGTGCATTCAATTGGCCAATAGATGAAGGTAATTCTTTCAAGTTGGAACAACATGATAAGTGGAGCACTTGGAGTGCATTCAATTGGCCAATAGATGAAGGTAATTCTTTCAACTTGGAACACCCATTCAAATCAAACTTTTGGAGTGCATTCAATTGGCCAATAGATGAAGGTAGTTCTTTCAACTTAC
>Ga0116227_10005267_pt1 | contig 27434 bp, 10 predicted proteins | sample S1TSphgellanicum_FD_89693 | JGI IMG/M metagenome (GOLD analysis project Ga0116227, IMG submission 89693) | Host-associated microbial communities from peat moss isolated from Minnesota, USA - S1T2_Fb - Sphagnum magellanicum MG | ecosystem: Host-associated > Plants > Peat moss > Unclassified...
AGCATGCACTCAAAGTGCCTTGATTTTTTTTCTTTCAAATTTTGGGTGGGGGGGGGCAAGGGGGTGGGGGAAGGATTTTTTTCCTTTGTTCCCAACATGTTCCCTTTAAGTTCCCAACTTGTTCCCATCAGGTTCCCAATTTGTTCCCCAAGGGTGTTCCCAATAGCACCTTGCTTTGATCCCATATTGAGGCTGGTAAAAGATGGATCAAAGTTATCCCCAGGTAGATTTTGACTTAATGTATGACACGTTTGTATGACACCATCAAAATAGTAGCCAGTAGATATACCTGTAACAACACACACGCTCTTTTAGAGAGAAAAAAAAATTTGGCAATAAAGTTTTGAAAAACAAAGAATGTTTCACCAAAAAAAAGGTCACCTATTCTAGCAAGGTGAGAGGGAGGGACTAAGGAACAATAATGCAGTTTCATCTAGTCCCACATTTTGAGGAATGGTCACCAAATGTTACTGGGAATTTTAAGTTCATTATTTGAAAGTGGCCAGGGTGAACCATCCTCTACACTAATACTCTCACCTTCTTGACTAAAACATCCTTATTACACACTATAGGCATGCAAGGCCAAGGGCAAGTTAAGATTTGCAACCGGCCAAAACTGTTGTGTAACAGTTGTTATAGAATTGGCAAGGTCTGCTGATTAAGTCTACAGAATTAGCATTCGTGCTAAACAACTGATTCCGAATGAAAGGGTCAGTCCATCAAAAGGGAGAATAAGACCTAATAGTTGTTGTTGACGCTTCCTTCCAAAATGGTTACATGAGGAAAAAAAAACAACTTCTAACATTATTGCCTGAGACTATTTTGGAGAAAAAGCTTGTGTAGTTTGGAAAGTAGTAATTACACACCAAACTCAAAGCCTAATCTTGTTCCTTTATACCAAAACAAACCATGACAGGACAGATGGATGAAATGATGTTTCACATCACGACATCCTTTAATATATGTAATTATGCAAGAAGTGAAATAAAGTTCTTTGATCAAGAAAAGGGAAAAACTTATGATTTTAAACTACTAAAACAAAGATGCATCCAAGTGGTTATTTTGCCCACATACCTCCGAGACCTTGGCCCTTGCATGGTCTTGCCACTCGCTATACTCAATAGGCACTAACATGGTCCATGTCAACAAACTACCAATTGTCTTAAAGCCAACACAGAAAAATGTTTTACATTCATCAATTGTAGTTTACATATTGAATTGATATTTGGTCCCATATGACAAATTGCTTACTCTTGCCGTGTCTTGTCATTCTTGAATGATTTTTTTGTATCATCCTTCAATTTCACAAGTTAATTTGTTGATCTTATGATTATTTGTGGTGGGAAGAAACCTATAAGACAAGAAAAGAAAATCTTCAAAACTATATACAAATTGGATTTACGCATTACAAATGAATTCAAGACTTCAATTAAAATTACAAACATTGTGATATTTGCTAGTTCAAATAATGTTTGACCTCTATTGTATGCAAATTGTTAATTTGGGATGTTAAGATTTTGGGTAGGTTAACATTTTCTTGAGTGGGGAATACATAAATAATACCATTACAAATTCACATGTTAGGTCTTGAATCAAAACCATGTGCATAAACTTGGAGGGGTTTTGTAACTAGTTGCAAGATTATTTGAGCATACAACACACTCATTAGTATGAGAAGGAAAAAAAATTCAATGATTCTTTTTTTTTGCATGAGAAAACAAAATTTAACATTAGGGGTTTTTACAAATAGGTATCATATTTTCTAGAAAAGAAAACATATGGGGGATTGATTTTAGAAATAATGTCAAAATTTCAGATGGTTAAATCTTTTAACACTTGTTCATCATGAAATTGTATGATTTTAGGCATCATTCCCTTGCTGAGACAAAATTAGGGCGCTCTCCAACCCTATTGTTCCATGATGCACTACAATCTTTTGAGTTCCCACCAAAGCTTTGTGACAAGGGACCATACATAATTGTGAAAAATTGCTACCACCACCACACACAATTGTGACTACCACAAGTGGTGTAATTGTCCTCTATGTGACCAGCTCCTGCCTTTGCAAGAATTCCATAAATCCCATTTTCAAGTGAAGTTCATTTCTTCTATCTTGGATCTTGTTGCAACCATGAATTATTTATTGCATTTTCAAAAGCTCTAACATAGACAAAATTGAATATTTTTAATAAAAAACTTGAATCTTTTTTAAAATTGAAAACTCTCAAGTGTTTTGACATTTTGCTAGGTGATCATTGTCACTCCTTTCTATAGCTTCTTCTTCAATAAAAAGAGCAATTGTGACATGAGCTTGGTGGCATGATTCATGTTTGATGTTGTGTTGATGCTCTCTTAAATTTTTAATCATAAATATCATTACAACTAATGATGATGATGAATTACTATTTGAAAAATTTGAAACATCCAAGAAAGGTGTTCAATGTCAACATCCTATAAGTTCTTTTTATCAAGTTCTTTTTACTTTAAATATTTGGCCTTGGGTATAAATTCCAAATTCCATTTAAATTATTTATATTTATTGAAAATATCCAATATTAAAACTTTTTTTAAAAAATCAATTCAAATCTAACATTTCTTGGGCTTAACATGGCCTTTAAAAAAGTTCATTAAAAAAAGTTCATGCCAGCAGCAACATGGGTGTTGGTTCACTTGGGGCAAATGTTTGTGCTACATGCATTTAACTTTTTTAGAATTGATATTTGAGTTAAGGTTAGATAGTTGTGCATGTGTTTGTGAATGCAATACTGAAAAAGGATATGGGGTGTCCATTTGTTATTAAGAATAAATTATAATTGGGGGCATAATAAAGTTTATAACAATTTGTATGACTATAAGGTTGGGTGGGAAACACATTATAAATCTATGTTTTATTCATCTTTATTCTCTCATTGATCCATTTATTCAAAAATTTGAAGACCATAGTTATATACTAAGAACAAGTTTTTCATTTTAAAATTCTGGTTATGAATCCTAAAAACCACCTTGATAACCATCGAGTATCTATTCTTGTTTCTAATAGCCACCTCACACTACTTTTGACATTTTGCCTTTGGACTTTCCATAAATAATAAAACCGTTATGAGGGCATTGCTAATGGGTAGATGCAGGGTTGAGTGGTTCAGTTTTGGTAGATAAAAAGTCCCTAAAAGTCCATTTTTTGGTGTTGAATTAACATAAATGGGGATTATGGGATGGTTTATGAGCTAATTAAATTCATATGAAAATATACCCACTTAGACATCTTTTTGGCATACATTTTACAAGGAAAAAAATCATCAATCCAACAAAAAATGACCCATGTAAAACTTTTGAAAATGGGGTCCAAATTTTGATCATTCAAAAGTCCATAACTATATTTTGGTTAAAGCTTTTGTAATGAAGTTTTTAAATCTATGTTTTTTTTTCTTTCATCTATCAAATATTAAGTCTTTATAAAATATATTTTCAAAAAATGATATTGAAAATTTCATGTGTATGGGAAGTGCAGATGGTTGGGATAGTCCATATGTTTTCATTTCCAAAGTCTACTATTACATAATGGGTGCACATTTATTGTGCACAATCTATATAAAAAGTTTCTTATGAAGTCAAAAATTTTAAACCAAGTCCCAATTATGCATATAAATGGTTTTATGGCATGTTAATGGCATGTTAATTCATTATACCCTACAGAAAATTACAATGGGATGCAAAAAGTGAATCACTATAGCTTGCATTCACCCTAATGTAAGGACCTACATGAAACAATAGTTTACTATGCACCCAATTTTGGTTATGTTATCATCTAAGCCCTACATGGCATAAGAAAAAGGGCAAATGGACAAGATCAAACAAGACATATGTAAAATTAGGGGTTGTGATAAACCTTAATGATTTTAAGAACTTATATCATAAATGATAGGAATTACAAAACATGAAAACCAATGTTCTACAACTATAACTTTTACCCAAATATATTTATCAAATATTTATAAGATATGTGAATTAACTTAATTATTTATGTGGTTTTTTATTAAAAAAACCCTATGCATAACCTTGGGACATGTGCAAGACATGTTGGCACACAAAGGGGGGAAACATTTCTAAGATCTAGGTAAAAGGTTTTGGGTAGATAGGATTTAAACTTTGATTTCATGAACTAAACATTATACTTTAACAACATTGCATTAAACCTTAGAATTGAGTTTTTTTGCAAGTTTCCATGTTGTTGTTCATCATGTTGGCATTGTAGTAACATTGTTTTTTCATATGGCTTGCCTCATGTGTTGTTTTTGTGATAATATATATTTTTTCACAATTGCCATGAGCCATGACCAAAGATGTTTTCAAATGTTGTGTTTGTCAAATGTTTTCACATTTGCAAAGCCCAAGAAGTTCAAGGTTCCTTTGGCTTGAGGGTAAACTTTGTTAAATGACAACCATCATTCTTATTAATGGTGTTCAAACCAAAGTCAAAGTCATTGATTTTAGAATATCAACATTTTTTGTTTTCATTTTTACTTCAAGGTAAGATTTTTGTCCATTTTTGTTGCACAAATGTGTAATGTGAGTTCAATTTTAGAAACTTTATTTTAAGAGTTTCAAGTTCAATTCAAATTTTATACATGTGCTACAATAAAGTGTTCAATTTTAAACTCTAGAAAGTTAGAAGTTAGAAAGATGGAAATCCAATGGTGTTGTAATTAAACTTGAACCTCAAGAAGGTGATGCATTGCCCTCTAATATTGTTGTGTCCTTGTTGATTGGCAAGTCAATAACAATAGTCAATAGGCTAGGTCATGAGCTAAGGCAAAGTGTGAGCAAATGAATTACTTGCATTACAAAAACAATCAACTTTTTGGATTTTGTGGTGTCAAAGTTTTGCTCCTTGAACCTTTTAAAGGCCAAGTGTAGATGAGGCCATGACTTTTGAAATTGAACAAGTTGCATTTTATGTCATGTAAATTCTTTGGCTACTAATAATTTGGGATTGACAACTAGGAATATGAAAATGGTTGTTTTTTACAAAACAAAAAATGGTATTTTGGCCATAAAGAAACATTTGGTTGAACATCCAAATGTTGCTTATATATATTTTAATGAGGTTGCACTATAACATTCTACATCAATAGATCTCTTTTAAAAGAAGAATTTGAAATTTAAAAAGTTATCACTTTGAGATCCATTTCACAATTTTTTAGTAGTACTGCACTTTACAAAAAAGGTGAAAAACAACAAAAATGTTTCATTGATGATCTTGTGTTGCTTGTGTGAAAGGTTTGCTCCTTTTAAACATTTGCCACTTAAGAAACCATTTGGTTATATCTATTATTCATTGGAATTGACAATTTCAACTTGTTTGAATGGGGTCCTAGTCAAGATGATATATGTTAAACTTTGCCCCCTCAAAAGGAAAAACTATTGCATCCAACATTGGTGCTAGGATGTCACCTTAAATCATAATGTTCACACCATTGTGTTTTTATTGTTTGTTTATCACATGTTCACATTGCATTATGCTTACAATGTTCTTTTTTGTATTGTGCACATTGGTGCTTGTTGAAAGGAACACTCAAAATGTCATGAGGTATGTCCATTTTTTGTTTTGTTTTTAGTTAGTTGTTTGAATTTAAAGAGTTGAACTATTGTTCTATGCGTGTTTTTATTTGTTTGTATATGGTTTTTATTTTTGTTGCCTTTCACTTTGTTTTTTGTTTTTGGTGTTTTGTCTTGTCGTTTTTGAGTTTACTATTGTCATTTGGGTCATGGGTCCCCTCTCTTCTTTTTTGTTTTTTTCTTATAGAAGTTTGGAAGGAGAAAAAAGTGTTTGTTTTTTTGTTTCTTATGTTGCAAGTCTGATTTTTTGTTGTTGTAAAGGTGATGTGAAGCTTGAAGGGGGAAAAAAAAAACTTTTTTTGTTTCTTGTGTTGCATGTTGTTTTTTGTTAGGTTGGGGTTATTTCCTTTGTATTTCTTTGTGTATTTTTTCAATTTTTCATGTTTTATAATTCTTTTTATAATTTATTTTTCTATTTGGTCTTTTGTGCAATTAAAAAAAATCTATTTTGTGTGTTTTTGAATTTTCAAAAATATTTTAGATATTTCCTTATGTTGTTGTATTTGTGTACTTTTATGTATATTAAAAAAGTTGTGCATCTTTTTTGGTTTTGGGTGAGTCCACACTAACGAGAGCCACAAGACATGTAGTAATTAATGTTTAATTTTTCATGTTTTTATTTCAAAATGTTTACTAATGTTGCAAGTCTTTAATCAATTTGCATGATAATGTTTCTAATATAATATGGACACATGTGATATGATTTGGATTAAATTTAATGAGGATAAAATACTCAAAATTATTCATTAAACACTATAACAATTGCTTATTAAACATTATAAATACTCATTTTTTGGGGAAATTGTTTAAACATGACATATTTTAGGGTGGAATTTTCAAACCTATATTTACAAAATAGTATAATGCAACATTTTTTTAGGTCATAAGAAATTTTCAATGATTTTTTTCAACTTAAAAATGAAATACTCTTAAGATATTCCTAAAATAAATAATCACCTAAGTGGTTGGGTGTGGCTCCTATAAGCATGGAAACATTTTTTGGTATAAATGATTTTAAAAATGTATTTATTGTGCATGATTTTGTTTGGCTAAATTGGTCTACAAGTGTGGTGTAACCAAATTTTTTTAAAGCAAAGCAAAGTATTTAAAAAAGTAGCCCAAACTTGGGAAAATCTCACTTGCTTCCATGTTTGAATGGTGACCAACATAATAGGTCTATCATTGGTCACCACTTTATAATGGTTGTTTGTTTGAGCATCACTTGCTAATCATCCACTCTTTTCCTTATAATCTTCATTGGTTTGTGGGATCTTTTAAGAAAATAAAATATAAATGTTTTATGATTGTATTTTTTTAATGTCTTTGTTTGTTGCATTTTTTGTATTGCAAAATTTTGAATTGGGTGCAAATTCTAAATATTTTTTTCATTTTTAAATTATTGTTTTGTATGTCAATTAATCTATTACTTTTTGGGGTGTTTTTTGTGCAAGTTTTCATAATCTAATCATGTTTTCTTGTGATTTTTTAGAAGGAAATCATGTATTCCAATGTTGGTAGTAGTGTAGATAGATTGAACATATTTCTTTTTCTTGCATATAATTAAATTCATAATAATGTTATGTGGAAAGGGGAAATGTTGATGATGAGAACATTAACTATGGCATTAGGTGGTAGGTTTTTGGAGGTGAAAAAATGTTGAAAACGTTAAATTTTGAAATACAGTATTTAAGATAATTGATGTTATGGACTAATATTGTAATTATATATTAATATCATGGTTTTATGGCCATTATAATATGGTTCAAGACTTATAATATTAAAAATCTAACAACATTGTGAATTAAAAAAAGTCAAAACATAGTAAATGGAGTCAATGACACCAAAATAAAAGTCTTTTTCCAAAGATTGCACATCACATGTCTTATTTTTGTGTTAATTTATAGCTTTAAAATTTGTATTTCAGATACCCAATTTAATGCTACATGTTAGATATAAATACATTTTGACTATAAATTGATTTTATATCATGTATATTGTGCATTTATGCCCTTTATCACATAAATATGAACAACTTTTGTTAAAGCCACATTTTTAGAATTCATAATATTTAGGGTCAAAAGCATTTTTGAGTTAAATGTGTTCAAATGCGTTTTTTCAAAAAATCATCAATTCAAGTCCTTTTGCCCATCTAATCATCAATGTTAAAATCCTCTTCAATTTTTATAAATAATGGTGCACATTTGGTAGAATATAAAAAACATTTGAAAAAAAAATAAAATGTCCTCACTAACATTTGAATGTTTTGAACATGTAGAAACATTTTTGATTTGTGTCAAGCTTTGAACATTTAAACTTTGCCATTAATATAAAGTAATCCAAATTTGTTTTGACAATCTAAACTATTATGTTTCCCTTGTGATTTTCAAAGATACAAAAATGCAATTTTAAGGAGTCTCCATTCACTTGGGTGGTTCCTTATATTATGTTTTTACTTAGAATTTTGGGAATGTCACTTTTGGGGAACATCAATTGGTTACCAATTACTCACTTGTTTTTGTGATTCTTGTTCCTAAGGAATTCTAGGCAAAAGTCCACAAATCCAAGCTTGAGAAGAAGATTTAGCACAACAAATGAAACAAGGATTATTTTTAATTTCTAAAATTTTTTCACTATATTTATTTTAACAAGTATTCGTATTATGTTGCATGTGTGAGTGCAGGTTGTTGGGAAGTTGACACTTTTTTTTGGTGCACAATGCTTTGAAAATGTTAGTGTTAAACGCCATTTACCTTTCTTAACCAACATATTATTGTTTTGTGTGCAAGGTTATGGTGTTTTGTGAAGCACGAGTGAAGATTAGTATACACCAAGAGACTAAGGAAATTTTTGATTATGTTTGTGTATTCTTTGGGTTGAAACATTATTAGATTGTGAATTTACAGTCCTTTCTAAATTTAAGGCAAGACAATGTGTTTACATGAGACTCTATATAGACAAAAACTTCATAGGAGGTTTGTTTATGAACCCTATTGCTGAAATTATTGGCTATATGTGTTAAAGAATGAAACACAACCATAGATATCACACATGCAAGTTTTTTGTTCATTGATTTATAATGCATGTAGCTTGTGTTGTTCTTCTACTATATAATGCATATAGAAATTGCTATTGAACTTATTGATTATTTTGTTGTTAACAAATAATATCAAGAACCAACCTTAAATATTGCATATATAATGGTATTTTTTACACTTAAAAATATATAATAGGTGAAAGCATCCTTGGGTGATACCATTAGGAACCACCTTAGGGATGGTTAAGGAATCAAAGACAACCAAATCATTTTTCTAGGCCTTTTACTTTAAATGAAATATATAAAGTTTTGTGAATAATGTGCTTTTTGCATATTGTATAATAAATGTAACTATTTTTGCAAAGTTACAAATTTTTTTGAAGTGATGGTTTATTTTATCATTGACAATCATGCCATACTAGACAATTGTCAAGATCAATGTTTTTTAAAATAATCACATTTTCTAAACTAAGTAGTGTTGAAAATATTGCAATCTAATTGTGAAACTAATGTTGCTATACTCAAATGGATGTTGGGCTTTATAAAACATATATTGGTATGTTGAAAATGAATATTGATGTTTAGGAAATGGATAAATTGGGACTAGTTTTGAAATTAAGGTTTTAGTTTTGTGGGTTGTCAAGTTCTACATAAAAGATAATGTTTTAGTTTGTAAATTTCATGTCAAATAGATTCTCAAATGAGGGTTTTTTTAAATTCTCAAGTTAGGATTTTTTTTAAAAATCAGTTTATAGACATCACATTCAAGTTAGGGTTCAAACATTTTACATTGTCAAGTTTATGAAATTTTCTTTTTTTTATTACCAAGTCAGGATGCATAATGTTTTGCTTTAGAGATTAGGGTTTTGGTTCACACATTCCATACTTGCATAGGCTTTTAGTTTCTCAATTATAAAGTGAGGGTCAAACTAATATTTTATTTCATAAATCCCATGTTTAGATTAACATTCATGGTTTTTGTAACTATGCACTTAATTTACATAATGATTCTAAATTTGTAAAAGTCCTAAGTTGATTGACTTAATGTTGAAATCAAGGTTCTAGTGTTTTGGATTCTTAATTTGACCTTCAAATATTAAAAGAGAAATTGATAGTCTTCTCACAAAACAAAATCTAAACTAAATTCAATTACAAATACCAAATTTTTGCAACCAATATCTCCTTTAAACATTGTTACGTTTCCACACCAACGCTTTATCTTGATTATCATTTAATCTAAAAATCCAATATTGAATACTACAAGACAAATATTCTTTACTCATTTAAAAACAAAAGATCACTATTTCATATTTTCTTTGCAATTTAACTTAATGTATAGTAATAAATGATATTTTCCAATATAATCTAATATTACAAACATTATTCTTTAAAAATACATTATCTTTATCCAACAAACACCTTAAACAAAAGTGCTTCTAACATATCACAATAATGCAATTTTATATTACGATTGTATTATTCTCAATCATTTCAATCATTTGAATTCATTTAAAATAGATGGGTAGGGCCTGTGTATTTATGTGGCCTTGTTAACTTGGATTGCAAGTCCAATACCTCAAAAAGTCCCTACTCATTCTCATTGTCTCAAGGTCACAAGGTTCTTAATAGAAGATAAACATCTCTATTTTATTTTATTTTATTTATTTTTAAACTAAGTGTGAAAGTACTCAATGTAGGGACAAAATCGTTTGTTTAATGAACAAAATGTGACAACTAAGCTATATTAAGGTGTGTTCACACTTGATGTTAGGGACTCTTGTGTTGAGTCCCTTAACACCATACAAGTCCTTTAAGACTTAAACTTACCTATTGTGAAGATTTTGTGTTAAACTAACATTCATTTAACATTAAGCTATCACACATTTGACATTGGGTGCCACCTAGGATGCCACCTAGATTTTCATTTTAACATTGATTTAACATCAAGTGTGAATGCATCATAAAGTTTAGTAAGATTGTTGTGATCAATGAAATCAATGGGAAGTTCATTTGCTGAATGTCCTCCATAGTTATAGTACAAATTAATGATACTTTGGAACTGTGAGAGCATGCATTTTGTTTATCAAATCTTGGGCATTATTATTTTTCCTAAAATTTCTTTGTGGAGGCCAAAATCAATATTTTGAGTCAACAAAAATCTTAAAAAACAAGAAGCTCAATGTGCCAAAAGCAGGCACCAAATAAGAAAAAGCACACATGTCCTTTAATGATATTTGGATTAAAATGCCTTCTTTGGACTCGTCTTCTTGAGAGATGAATGCTGTGATCTTCTAGTGGCATAATCAGAACTTGTTTATTTTTTACACACTTGATATTATACCTGGTTGCACATGAGTTCACAATTGAACTGTCATGGTGATTACATAGAGGGAGGACTTAGTCCAGTTCATGTTGTTTTAAAAATCATGTTTCTTCCTCTCAATCCTTCATGATAATTAGAGACAAACTTAGACCCCAAAGAAAAACAGAGGTGCCCACCACCCAAGAACAACCCAAACTAAGAGTTTCAGTCCTAACTCTTTGCAGATTATTTTACTTGTGGGTTTCTTCTCTATCAACAATATGAATCCACATTTTGTTTTTTGGGAAAATTGCTGGAAGAGTACAAGTACTACCTGGAAGTAGATTTTAGTCCAACTTATATCTGGCTGTCCTATAATATCCTAACCACAACAAAAACTAAAAGAATATTGGACTTTTACATTTACATGCCTTTCAACACAATACACAAAAGGAAGGAATTTTTAGGAAAAATTCCTTTGCATTTTGAGTGTGCTTATTTCTGGCAAACCTGACTGGAGCACCCTGGGAATGGGTAAGATTTTTGGTATAGAAAAATAAAATAAAATTCTGTCTATATTTTATTTACTTGGTTTTTCATCACCATGTGTGCACAGAGTGTAACGCACTCTCACCAGGCTAGCAAAAGGCAAATAGTGAGTTGCATGTGCCATTTAACACCCCTTCTTTTTTCAAAGCAATTTCAAGATGCATTTGTGAAGGGTATGGGACACATGATAATACACTAGAGAAATTTTTGTCAGACGAATTTCAACAACAAAACTGGAAAGAAGTTGCCCACTGGATCACATACCCCTGAAATTTGTAGGTGGATATAAAAACTCTTCAATTTCTGCAGCTCGAACATAACCAAGCACACCAAAGAATCACAGAGAGTGGAAACCCGACCTTCCCCAAGGAAGTCTCCCTTCTGATCTCCACAGCAGTGTTGTGGTCCTGAAGTGAAAGCACAGTTCACAATATGAAATACTGAGTTCATAACAACAGAATTTTTATTACCCCTTAGGATTTAGGTTTTACGGTTTACACTTAAATCTGCACATATCAGGAAAAAAAGCAACCATAAAACAACATATGATGTATAGTGCAAAAATTGTACAAATTGTACTGAGCATACGTCTGACTGCCAGTGTCTTGTAACACACCTTTGTAGTATCACCTACAGTGTTCTCAGAAATAGACATTGGCAAAGAGTTTGCTGCCATGTCGTCAGAGACAAGAGCTTCCTTTTCAACAGATTTAGCTTCAAGACTGTTGTCAAGTGGTTGTAGATTCAAAGTGTCTGCAGATGTGTTATGATCAGCTGCTGCAGATCCAAGAGCTTCCTTTTCAACAGATTTAGCTTCAAGACAGTTGTCAATTGGTTGTGGATTCAAAGTGTCTGCAGGTGCATTATGATCAGCTGCTGCAGTTCCAAGAGCTTCCTTTTCAACAAACTTAGCTTCTTGAAGACCATTGTCAATTGGTTGCAGAAAAGCATCTGCAGGTGCATTATGATCACCTGCTGCTGCAGATCTTTTAGTGAAGTTGATCCCTTCATCTTCTTGTTGAACCTGCCATGTTCTTGAATCTGTTTCGACAAGCTGCTGCTGCACCTGAGATGCAGTATGATGATCATCCAATGTGCCAAGAAGTCTAACTGGCTGCAGGGTATGATCATCTGTATGCTCCTCCACCTGTAACTCCTTAACCAACAACAACCCATGATCCACCAAGCTCTCTGTAGTAGGAAGGTGATGATGACCTTCTTCAGCCTCCACCAACAATATTGAATCAACCAAATCTGTTACAGTAGCTGGAAGCAAAGAAAGCTCTGAAAATGGCTCGTCTGAGGTCACATATTCCTCCTCACGAAACCCTAAGCTGTCAAATGTGATATCCTCTGTGGATGATCGACTGGAAGTAGGCAAACATTGAGCCTCTGAATCTTCACCAAGTTCTCTAGCTGCAGGTGATGATGATGCCACACTCATCACTGCATTGTGCTGTTCAAGGGTAGATTCAATCTCTGCTCCTGCATCATGCTCTTCTGTCACTGTCCCTGCTGCACCTCCTCCTCCTCCTAAAGACTCAGCAAGTCCGATCATAGGTGCTTCTTCTCCGAGATGATTTCCTTCAGAAATATGAGGTCCTTTTGCTGCCACAAAGTCTGAATCAAGTTTCTTTTCCCAATCAAGTAGAGGAGGATCATCAACAACAGACGTACTTGTAACCCAGTCTGGGATGGCAAACAATGATAGTTCTTCATCAGGTGCAGTAGTGTATAATGACAGGAGCTCATCACTGAATGCAGTTTGTAGAGAGTCTAAGAGGTCACTGGCCACAGCGCAGCTGCTGTTGCTAATTGCAACATGTGTTTTAGATGATGCAATATCATGTCCAAATTGATGATCTTCTTCAAGGAAGTTTTGTGTTTTGGAGCTCATTGATGTGTCATGCTCAAATTCTTCAGCTGCAATCTCAAAGGGATAGGCTGGGATCATGTCATCAAAATAGCAGCACTCACTAGGCAGATCTGCAAGGCTGCAGAGTGAGTCCATATCTGCTGATGAGAAAGCATCTCCATTCTCCTCCTCAGCTAGAAAGTCTGAACTGTGTGCAAAGAGCCTTGCAGAGTTGCCGTTGGAACGAAGAACTGTTGGGCCTGGAGTTTGCTCAAAGCTGCTCAGGGATAGCTTCTTCCTTGGAGTTTTTCGGCCAGACTTGCTGTGGTTGTCAATCCTAGAAATTAGCTGATCATCTTTCATTGAAAGTCCATTTCTGATTCCCCGCAAGCTTGGTGACCTTGGGGACCTGTTCAACATATGGCAGCATGTATGCCCCCGTCATTACCACTGTCCAGTACAAATTCTTGAAACTTAAATCAATGGACTCTTGAGCTCAAAGTTTGATCAATTGACTCAGAGTTCTCCAAACAGAGCTTAGGGTGCAAACCTAATAAAAGGAGGCACTACAAGATGTGGACAGTGTTTAAAACTGTAATTCTGAATCTTTGAAAAATCACAATGAGAGTTCAATAATTTGGAACAATAGACCAACACATGTTATCACATGTCAAATGCAGTCCTTGAAAAGACTTCAAGCTTGATGTCCCTAACTCATTATACTGTGTTTTCATCCCTTAATATTATCTATTGCACCATGACATACATGTTCTCAATTTTCTTTACTACTGTAAGAACTCTAGGCACCAACTCTAGGATACCAATTGCTTTTAAGTTACACCATGTCCTGTAGGAAACTGTAATGTTAAAATTTGAAAAATCACAAAGAAAGCACAATAATTTGGGACAATAGACCAACACATAAATGCCACATGTCAAATGCAATTGTCGAAAGAAGACTTCAACCTTGGCATCCATAACTCATTATAACATGTTTCAACCCCTTAATATTATTACTGCACCATGACACACATGTTCTTACACATGTTGGTTTCCTCTACTGCTGTGAGAACTCCAGGCACCAAACAGGAGCCTCAGGGATACCAGCTGCCTCTAAGTTACACAATGTCAAGAAGGAATGTACAGGTCTGCTACAAAAACAAAAAAAAACAAACAAACCAAATCAAGAAGCTCAACAAGAACATGAAGCCAGTTCTTGGGAAGAGGTAAGTCCTCAGAAAGCAGCATACCTGCAGGTTGTGACTTCATCCTTAACATGTAACTTGGTGCGAAGCACGCGTACTAAGTCCTCATGCTGTCAGTAGTGATAAAAAACAACAACAACATCGTCATGAATTGATCACCAAATAACACCGTCAACTCTATAGTTTCATCACATGTAGGTTATCGCAGAAGCATCAAAGGAGCTGCAGGCGAAAGCACAAAGATCCAACAAAAAGCTGAACTTGCAAGGAGCATCATTTAAGGATTTCACAGTCGAGCAGAAATCTATGATCTAAAACCATGACTGAATCCTGTGGCAGGAGTGCAAGTGCTTACTTTCACGCCGGCAGTTCGGATGCCGAATTGTTTACAGAGCTCCTTCAGATCCTTGCGAGACTTGAACTCCAGACTATCGCTCATCGCTCATACACCGACCATGAACCCGATAAGCTGACGTTGTATACAGCTCTCTCCCCTCTCTAAGGTCTGAATTCTTGTGCCTGGTACTTGAAAGCAAGACAAAAGCAGGTCTACAACTGGAATTGCGATGGCCTACAAGACCTCGTTCCAAGGATTTCCTTCGAGCTGCAAGGTGCAAGAGGAAGTTGTTGCGAGCAAATTGACGATCTGCAGTCGCTTAACTTCTGCGCACGATAGGGGCGCCAAACCGCTCGAAGTCGCTCGATCTTGTAACAAAGATTGTATTTGCTTCACATGCAAAACTTAATCGAATCGTGGTTCGCTACAGAATGTCAATTTCCTCAGGCATTATGTACTCGCGCACTCATGACATCACGAAAAACAAAAGTGCGTCGATTTTTCTTCAACTGTAGATCATTGACAGTTTTCTTTTGGAAACCGCTGCTCGAACAAGCTTTGTGCAACTATTGACCTCGGAATCAATCCCGTTGTATCTTTGTTTACAGAAGTTCCACAAGTTCTGCAATTTCCACAGCGCACCGCCTTGACTTGGGAAAAAGAACAAAGTCGAAACAAAAGAAATCTCTCGATCGCGAATGAACTCAGCGGTCGACGTCTTAAGAGAGACTGCTCTTCGATTTCTATGTTCACAATAGACGAGCACGTACTCCAATTGCTGTGAGGATGAGGCTTCGATCTACAACTAGACGAAAACAAAACAGCAAAAAATATGTACAGAAAAAGACGCTCCACGAGTCTTCTGCACGCCAAGAAAGTTCTGGACTACAACAATTCTCCAATCCTCTTCCCCACGCCGGTTGGAAAACGAAAGACAAAAGGAAAATAGAAAACCAAGAACAAGAGGATCAACTTGAGCTTCAAACAGTCGGAATTCCCCCGAGAGAGGAAGGCTCAAGAAAACCGCACACAACTGAAAAACTGCACTTGGGACCTTGAACAGGTCAAGGGAAAACTAAGAAAGCCGGACGGTGGTGCGTTCTCAAGAAGAAAAACAGTGGATCTTGGACGATAGTGGACCAAATCTTTCAAGAAAAAGTCCGAAAATCACACCTCAGATGAGAAGATGACAGAATCGACGAGAAGTCAGTCACCCGCAACGCTGAATCGGTCGCGATCTTCTCATAAACATGCTCCAATTCCTCTCCTCAACCCAGGCTCTCTCTTCCTCGACTGACTCTCGACCTCGTCCCTCAACTCTCGACTCTCGACCGGCGCAAGGACCTCGAGTATCGCCAATTTTCGCCACCCAGGCAGAAATGGGGATTCCAACCCCAAGCATACATATGGCAAAACCTCGGTCTAAAGAGTTAGCTTTTCGCCAACCATGGAGTGAGGTTATAATACCTACCTCCAAGGATTAAATCCGAATGGCTCCTTATGGATGAATAAAGCAGTGTGAGGGACGGTCTTCATATACACAACAACTGGTTTTCACATCCGATTTTCACAACTTAATTATTAAATTTTTCATTAATTAAAATTATTTTTAAATAATTAAATAATTAATAATTAAATTACTTCATCAAAGGAAAACAAGCAACACCATGTGAGAATAGGAACAACAACACGAAAAGAATAAGAGCAATGGGAAAAGAGTAAATAGTAATAAAGAGAAGAGTAATAACAATAAAGAGAGAAAAATAATAATGGGACAAGAATAATAGCAATAAAGAGAAGAGTAATAGCAATAAAGAGAGAAGAATAATAATGGAAAAAGAGAAATAGAAGTAAGAGGAAAAAAGTAATAGCAAGATACCCTTTGCTGTTGTTGTTGTGCGAGATGTTGGCTTTCATATAGGATGAGAACAATTATATATTTTTAAAATTATATTTGATTTTTTTTTTGTCAATGAGTCAACATTATTATGTTCATAAAAAATGACATTTGTATTTTAGTTAACATTATTATTGTTGATTCAATGCATGTAGATTTATTTTTTAAATTTTGTGCAATTCAAAGATTTATTGCCCTTCAACATGATTCAAACTAAAGAGAGGAGCTATCGTTACCAACACTTCATTGATCAATTTTTTATTTTAATAATTGAGATATTTACACAAATAGGCTGATATGTTTTTTCATGGTTGTGCCAATGCTATTTGGAGCTTGAAATGGTCAGAGGTTTGTTTTATCTTGGCTAGTTTTCTTCATCAAAAAGTTTCAATCACATTACAAAAGATGCAAGTGTCTTTCATAAGTTGATGAAACCCCATTTGGGTTTTTCCTCTTTTTAAAATCAATTTCTAGCTATGGTTCTCTTAGTTGATCCTCACATGGGTGAGAACCTTAAAAACAATTTTCAGCCCAATTTTCACCCCAAATGAGAGCAGTTGATTTTCAATGTGAGAATCGGGTCACCTAACCAGAACCGCCCAACACTGGAATAAACCTCTCTATGCCCCATTTTTCATACATCTCCATGTCTTGAGTACATGTGGTACTAACTACTAGGGTTTTGCCACCCATGCGGGATGGATGCATGTGGCGTTAGAATTTCCATCAACCCCATTTTTAAATAGATGAAAAAACTTTTTTTTTGTGAAATTTAAATATGCAAAACATTAAAGCTGTTGTGAGGGTTTTTGCAACCCATGTGCATGCATGCTGCATGCATGTGGCAATGGCAATTTTAACTATTTTTTTTTCTTTTAAAATCCATTTGTTGATCATTTAAGTTATCTCCTTATTATTATTAACACAAGGTTGAGAATAGGCTAGACTACCTTATTATGTGACACCCCTAAAACATGACTTAGGAAATCATATTATAGTGGCAACCTAGATCATTTTGTGATGGTCAACATGAAGCAATATGAGATGATTATTTAAATACATGACTTGCAAATCTAATTATAATTGATAAGCCCATGTGTGCCTTACTCAACTAAAAGAAACTTGGGCTTTACATTGTTAGGCACTACTGATGATGATAAAATGATGAAAAAAACAATGGACATTAAGTTCCATTCAATGACAATATTGAATGACATTGCATGCAACTTGAATTGAAATTTAAATATATTGATTCAATAGGATCCAGATTCTATTGAATTGGATTCAAATACATTGATTTGAATTTGAGTTAAAATTTTCAAAGAAACAAGATGCAAATTGATGTAGAAAATATTATAAAAAATTTCATCATTTCCATCATTCACGACTATGGTGTTGAAAATAAACAATAGCTCTAAAAAAGACATAGATTTTTTTAAAATGTCTTTCCATTTTCCCATAGCATATTCCAAACCAAAATCTATTTTGCTAAAGACAAAATAATATAAGAACTCTATACTCATTCCCGGTAAACCAAACCGATTCTGATAGAACCGTTGTTAAGTTGAAATTACTAACTTGAGCTCCACACTACCAGTGATGATCAACTAATCAATTGATAAATAAAAAATTGAATTTCATGTGAAAATTAAGTCCCATTCAAACGTAAATGACATTGCATGCACCTTGAATTGAATAAAAATGTGATTCCATTGAATTTAAATTCAATTCAAATTCAATTGAAAAAAAAAATGGGATGCAAATTGGTGCAAAATGTGTTGAAAATTTGCTCATAACTATGATGTGTGAATTCTTTAGGAAAAAAAAGAAACATAAATTCAAAAAAAACACCTTTCCACATCTCTTTACTTGCGAATGGGCATAAATAGCATAAGGATTTGTATGGGTATGATATGTATGCATTGTTGGGTGGTCTGAAAGTTATTGACTAAATCAAAGCTGATGTATCCTATCCCAGCTGAGGTCTGTAGCATGTACTTTGTTGCATACCAAGTCCTTTGGGAAAACGCTTAGTACTCATGCCAATTCACAACTAGGAAGCAGGAACTGCATCAACAGACAGAAGTGAGTAGTAGTAGGGGACCCATTCCAAGATAGGTAGGACCAAACTTTCCCAAAGAATCCAACCCTAACTAAGTCAAAAGGTGAGGGTGGGGTAGTTTTTTAAAGGAAGGGAAAGAGTGACCTGCTAGGTATAACTTTCTTAAGCTACTTCCCCATGGTACGAGTGTGTTTTTGTGCATGGCAAAGTCCCATGCTTGGGGGCGGGGGCATTCCGACACTAAGGGGCCTTGGGCAAGGTGGTAGGCTGAGTCTGACCCTGCATTTTGGGAATGTGCCAGTCCTGTCAACTATAAACCATTGTAAAGCACAAGGCAAAGGTTATCACAAACCTTGACATAGGTAGGTTATCATGAGGGGTATCAAGGAAAAGGGTTCTTACACTTACTCTTCAAGAGTGGTAGGGGATCTTACACCTATAAGAAGGTGTGAGATCTTATAGGAGTAAGACCTTCATGCTCACAAAGCACTGGCCATAAAAAATTTAGTGTCTCTGAAGAGACCCTTATGTAATAGAACTTCTCCTTCGCCAAGGGGTGGGGCAATTTTGAAGAGTGAAATGGTTGCCAACACACGTGCATTTCATTTTCCTGGTTTTCCTGATGATACTCAAAAACTCACATGAGGTATTTATTGCAAGGAAAAACTTTTATTTTGATTTTTTTTGGCTGGTGCTCCATGTCAGGGTAACACCATTGGAGCAAGGGTGTTCCTGAAATTAGGGTCCCCTTGAGGTGGGTGGGTGCTTACTTTAGAACAACACACTTCTCAAGCATTACCCTACACTTAAAAGAGTAGGTGTAATATCCCCTCTTCTTTTTGAAGAGAGATAGGTATGGCTAAGGTGCCTTCCAAATACACCAAGAAAATGTTTACTTATTAGATAGTGGGCTAGATTGTGGATTTTTCCAAGTTAACATGTCTTGCATGAAGGCATTAGGGCAAGCTTAGGGTGCGTTTACTTGGCAAAAATTTGCCATCTTTATAGCCTCCTCTTTGGTGTTAAAGGAAAGGAAAGGCATTGAAACGTTGGAGACCAATGTTGATAAGTTCTTGGATTTTGGTATGTTCAGGTCCATGTTATATGTCATGGGTCACGGTTTAGCAACTATGAACTAGATGTTCCAAGTTTTGTTGGAATCATAATTAGAACTTAACCAAGCAACCGGCTTCTTTTCAAAATTGAATTAGAATCAGAACAAAGGATGTTGCTCTATTTTAAATATGTTATAATTCTCTAAGTAAATAACTACAACTTTTTTATTGAAAAAATATAAGCTTAACCCTACATTTTATGAAGTTACTACATTTGATTAGTTGTAAGTGATTAATATTACACCCTATTTTATTTTTAAAATTCAATTGTGTGTAATGAAGATGAAACCAGACTGGTCTTAAATTGGATCAACTCTAAATTCTTTTTGAAATTGATTGGAACTGGAGGTCTTAGAAATTCAGAGAACCAATCTTAAGACCAGACCAGAGGCTCTGTTAAATTAAAAATAAGAACGAGTTAGAACCGGACTCAAAGGTTTGTTTTGAAATCAAAACTGAACAACACTGCTGGAGACCTGTGAGAGGGGAACATTACCAAATGCACTGGTCACACATTCAGCAAGCAGGGCCGATTCTGCAGAGCATTAAAGAGTAGAAAAAATCCCTGACTCCGCAAAAAAGTGTGCATGTGTGCTCGTTTCTGTTCTTCTGGGCCACAGTGAACCAAAGTATCTTGCAGTTGATGAATGTGCACTTGGATTCAGAAGTTCAGAAATTGTCGGACTTGTTATGCTTCAAAAGTGGCTTCAAAACATGGCAGTTCAGAAACCAGTGGCCGCCACCATTGTGGCGGTTCCAACACCCCCGCCAACCCATTCCCGTGGTGGCACCTTGAATGGTTCAAAAAGGGGTGTCGAATTGACAATTTCCAACCAAAAAGAAGTGAGTAGATCACAGGGCCCCCTCAGAGTGGGGTCTTCAGTCCTCACACTAGATTTGTCAAACTTGGCTTTTAGGAAAAGAAAAGGCGCCTGGGATTTTGAGCTCAATTTTTTAAACATTTTGTTGCAAGCCCAGCTCCCAAGTTCCAACCTCTTTTCACTTACCAAGGAGTAAGGAAACTTTTTATGGTTTTAAGGACTTTGATTGTTGTTGTTCTCTCATAAGTCATAAACCAAACCACATATGCAAACATTGGATGAATGATTGCAATGGTTCCAATGTAGACAAACAAGCAAAGACAAGCCTCTATCACCATTTTCTCTTAAGCTTTTTTTCAAAAAGACTCAAGCATAAAAATCATTATTATTGCATTCGAACATTTGAAGACTTGTATTTTACTGAATACTAACAATCCCAACCTCAAAATTGTTTCACTGTCAGCTATGAATTGTCTACCTACTAAGTATTTTGCCTACCCGAGCATTTGAAAATATCTTACTACCTTTTGCTTGTCACACACATCTTATCCTATATAAGCCTGACCCATCCACATAGCCTTTGTTACTTTCTAAAAGTTTTCCAAGGATAATGGAATAGAATAAGCTCATAATATCTATGGATTTTCTCTCGGTATGGTTTTGGATTTGCATTGTTCTTATGGACCCATTCCCATCAAGACAAATCTACTTCCACATTATTTATCTGCTTCTGATGCAAAGGAGGCATCTTCCAGTGTTGTGTGGTCATTTGAATTTATTAAGAACCACTGGTTTTAGTTTTCTTAAGTCTTTCAGAACTACTAGTTCCAGTTTTCCATTAAAAAAAAAGGGAATTGAAGAAGCATGGATTTCAGTTATTTCAAAAACCTCAAATTTTCTCAAATTTCAAAACCCTAAACCCAAAGAACCAGAAGTTTGGTTTTGTGAAAGTACTGGCAGTTTCATAGGCTTTTGATTGAATTTTTTTTCAAATATTTGAAATCCATGGTCATATATCAGAGTGATTCCTTTGATTTTTTGGGAACCATGTAGCCAAAGAGCCACTCGGATATCTGCCAGGTTTCCTCCTGTTTCTTGTAACCGTGACACATTGGTTTCTTCATGTTGGTAAGCTGGTTCCAAACCAACCCAATGAAGTCTGATGTACTTTGACCCTGTTCATGGACAGTCTTATCTTGGCATGTGATTCAATATGAAGAAAAAAATCTCATCAGAGTAGAGCTCTAGCTTCATGGGTTTGTTTGTTTGTTTGTTTGTTGCGCTCTGTGATTTCCATCACCCCCCTGGAGAATGTACCGACCCAAAATGATACTTAGTTTCCAACAACCCCAATGACTTCAATTCTGATTTGTTTCAAAAGGCCAGAACTAGCAGTTCTCTGATTCTTCAAATTTTCAAAATTCCAGGAATGCTGCTATTAACAAAATCTGATAACGATCAGTGCTCAAGCAAACACATTGGTGTTCAACAAGGGCAACTTCTGGAAAATAAACAATGTATACAAAAATGGTATATTACAAAGGTAATATCTGCAGCACTGCCTTCTCAACAACCATCACAATCGCACTCACCATAAAACCAACCAGTACAGAATCAGAATTCTCATCAGAGATCAAAGACAACATCATTTCTCAAAGAGACATCATGAACAGGGCAAATTCCTCTGCAAAAAATCCATACGCATTTTCATGTTTTGATGCCTTCAAGCATTCATCTAAACAATCAACTTTCAGTGCCAACAGAACGAGGTTAACAGTTCTAAAGACAAAGAAGAATCCAGCACAAATGATAAAAGACTAAAACACACTTGCATGAGCATATGCAAATTTGTGGCAGATTGACAAATGTAAGTCAAGAGATACTTCCAATTATCACCCATTAAACTAAGATGCCTACATATATGCCATGTAGCATTACAAGATGGAAACCACCATCTGGGAATCCAATGGGCTCTGTCTAGTGCACAGCACATCAGCATCAAATCTGCATCCATCATCTTTCAGATGACATGAGCAATCTAGAATATAAATGCCAAAGTATTAATCTGTCTGCATCTCCTGCTACACAATAAAAAGATGAGTCTGCTAATGGAGCAATACAGTTGAGGACAGGAGAACCAAAAAGCAAGATTCCACAAAGAAATGTGATGAACAAGTCCAACAGCCTCCATAACCTGTACAGGACAACAAATTGTCAAGAGCATGAATGCGGCCGACCTCAGACTCAACAACTATTTCAAAGATCTATGAATATTCACTATGCAAGAATGATCCTACATAAAGAAACAGAAAACCACATTGTCACAGTCTCTGGAATATGCCCTAAATCCTAAAACAAGTCAGCACTCAACAAATTACTACTTTGTATACTCTCTGCTGTCTGAGGACAATTTGCATGTGAAAAAGCACAACTTCTCCCAACCAGAAAAACACACCTACAAACCCTAATTATTTTCTGAAACTTATGGTAGGGACATAGTGCCCAACCTGTTTCAAGTACCTGTTCACTACAAATCAAGAGAGGACAAGAGGATGAAGAGTTTGGACAGAAACTACAAGAATTTGGTGATTGATAAAAGAAGCAAGACCAATATGCACCAGCATGAGAACCACAAAATCCAGAACATACTCAAAATCTACAAACTTATGAAACTTCCATCAACAAAAAGTTACCTCCTGTAGGAAGCAAGCAGTGCGCAACTGTGATGACCTTCAAAGACTGAAGTAGCACCCTGAATTTGAGGGTCACGGAATGCTGTACAATGCTTTTACGAATATGTATCCCATGATAGTTATATACCAATATGTATCTCTCCATTTCTTCAACCTGTGACAGATGGTCTACATGCAAAGACTGGAATCAATCAGCCAGTAACAGTCAGTAGTGGTGTCCTTTTCTGTGACTCCAATTGTCTGGCTGGGTTGCATGCACACAGTTTCATGCACAGCCAACCTAGCATGTTCAACATCCCTGAGATTCAGTTTTCAGGACAATGTACCCCTACACCCCATGAATCACATGGAAAGCTGCAATAGCTATCCATTCCCACATGCTGCGTCAGCTTGTCCAATATATTCCTTGCTTCAACTTTCCCTTCATAGAATACAAACGATCATAGACTTCATTCCATCCAACTTTAGCCGACTGTGATGCTCGTGAAAGGCTCTCCAGACCACGTCCAAGTTTGGCCATGGTGGGGGCCAGAGGCACAGCTCCAATGGCACTTTCAATCCTATCTCCAAAGAGCAAAATCCCACTGCCTGCAGCTACACAGCTGCCAAAAAGTAACCAGGGGCTGCGACCAACAGGCTTGCCTTGATTCCACCTCATAAGACTATAGAAACTAGTCCTAACAGCCGATAAAGTTGATTTTTGAGCCAAGGCAACAACACTTTGTGCAGTGGCTCGAGACTGCTCTGCTGTGATTGCTGTTTTTGCAGCCGATATGGTTACAGACTTCACAGTTGATGCTTTCATTGAAGGAACCAAAACCTTTGCCACTGGAGAAAATCCTTTCATTACAGCAAGAGCTAGGCTGCGTTGCAAACTGAGATATCCAACCTTCATTCCAGTGGAAACCTTCAATATCACAAGCTTCACAAGAGGGGATAATGGGGCTGCCAACTTAGGAAGGTATAGTACACTAACAGCAGCTGCTGCTCCTGCACCAACCATGACCACAGCCATGGCTTCTTGACTCCCGTCTGCAGCCATTGTGTGCTGATTCGAAGTTGACAAGAGTTTACCAAAAAGGCTGCCTTCCTCTGCATTGGTCATGGTTATGTAGCACTCACTAGTGAGAGAGGACACTTCTTCTGGCACTGGAGTTGTCCAGTGCTGCCAAATGCCTGCAACTCTATTTACATCCATGATTGCAACCACTGTCCCAGATTTCTCTGCTTGTTGCTGCAGAGATTGAGCAAGAAGGGCATTACACTTATTTTCATAAGAAAGAGCAGAGAAATCAGCTTCTGTTTCCTTCCGTACTGTGTTGGAGAAGACAGGAATGGATGCATTGCCTTGTACACGAAGCATTTCCACAGCTAGCCGGAATCTACAAGCTTCAAGCAGGTCCTGGGAATTAACCTCCTGACCAGCTTCCACATCATAAAGCATTGTTCTTGTGCATTGCAGAGCATGGTCAAGAGCTGGTGTTTTGTAAATTTCATACAATGCTGTCAAGTAGGGGTATAGCGGTTTGGCAAAATCTGGAGCCATGATAAGCTCTTCAAGCTCATGTACAGTTTCTTCTGATGGTGGCATATCACTCCTACTGCCAAAGAACCAAGGTCACTGGTTTAGGCTACTCAGAAACAACAAATCAAGTTTGTCGGATTCAACTCTTTGCACTTCTTAACAGTCACGGGATCTAACCATTTGCAATGCATCTTCGAAATCTTCCAATAGAGCTTTCTGTACAGTTAGAAATATCTTACTGAGCAAACAATGGAGAACTGTCTGTTGGCATACAAAGCGGGAGGCAATCTAACCTGTTTGAAGAAGCAATATTCACCACGCCATCGCCTCTCAAGGCCTCAGAGAAAAAGCTGGTAGAAAACTCCCTCCATTTTTCCCTCTCCCGCTGCGAAATTCGGACATTGAGCTTCGCTAGAGAATTCGCCGCGCGGCGTGCCGGTACAACCTCGATCTTCGTACTCTCATCGTCCTCCTCTGAAATCAACGATGAAGAGCCATCCCTGTAGGAGAAACCAAGCCAATAAAACGGAGTTCCCAGCTCCGCTGCGGTACTCTTCGCCTCCAACACGTCTCCAAACAATCCCGTCCCGAAAATAGACTTGGCAGCGAGTATCCTTGCCTTGCTCTCGTAGGAAAGAATTTCGGATTTACCACGCAAGCACTCGACGACGACGCCAAGACTGGTGGTAGGAACGACAACAACCGCAGCATCACCACCACCAGCGGCGACAACGGTCTGCTCCTTGACATCCTCCTCCTCTTGAAGAGCATCCAGAAGCTCGATATCGACCAAGCTCACAACAGCCTTAGGTTTTGCGGCGGCGATGAGCTTGCGAGCATCCGAAACGGAGCGCTCCGAGAATTGCAGCGTGGAGAGCAGATATACTACGGATTCAGGCGATTCCGGCGGCTGCAGGGCCAGTACGAACTGCGCTGTGGAAGAGGAGAGGCCCAAGCGCTGCACAAGGCTGCGCGAGAGCTTCACTTCCTTGGGCTCCCAGAGCGCACGCGCCCACGCCACTAAACTCTGCATCACGCTTGGCGTACGCAACAGCAGCACCATGTGCCGATGTAAGGCGCGACTAAAAGCCTAAAAGCGTGATATCGCTGAAATGGCGATCATCCATAAGATGATTTAGCCAGATTTGGCTACACACTAAATATGAAAGTAAAAAAAAAAAAAAAAACAAAATCCTTCTATATTCTTGGCTGCCTACTGGAACTTATCATAAAAAAGTGGCGATTTGGAGTTTTTTTCCTTCAAAATCTGGCGAATTTAGGTTTTTTTTTTGCCATGAAAGATCCTTTGTATAGGTTGAAATCATATTTTTCAGGTTGAAATTTGGCCCTTTAAAAAAAATAAAAATTTAACATTGCCCTAGAGTCTCCCTTGGCATCTCTCAGAGGCATAATTTTTTTTTAATGCACCCCTATTTAGGTAAGGATGGACACAGGTTCGAACTTAGGGTTTAGGGCTCAACATCCTCCTTGACATCTCCTATCATCCTCCATGTGTAGAAGGGGGCATCGAGATGACAATCCCCTTTGTCATCTTCTAAGAGGCGTAGAGAAAACCAAGCTCCATCCATGAGCTCAACAGGTTATGGGATTCACATCCATGAGCTCAGCAGATTATGTCATATAACTGCTGTGTGGGTGTCCAATCAGGAAGCGACACATCATCGAGACCCCCCTCGCTACTGGTTATGAATCCTGAAAACCACCTTACCGATTCTCAAGGATATCCTAAACAATAATTATTCAAATACGAATACTAAATACTTGAATCTAAGAGCTGCAAAAACGCAAGATAAAATTGCCACAACTTAAACCACCTTCTAAATTCGTAAGTAATATTCTAATTTTGGAGCGTTATCGAAGGGATCCAGATTGGGTTTAGTTGGTGGGGGCCGCGCGAACGCGAGCCCCCGCTGCCACAAATTACGACGTGCATGCCCCCCGTAGGAAGATGCTAGGATCACCCGCTCCGTAGTGCAATGGAGAAGGGTCCCCTAGGCCATCGGCCATCCTGACCACCGATCGACCCCGCCCAGGTAAGTATGGTTACCTTCTCCCCTCGCCCTGTTTATACCCTTTCCTTCCGCCTCCCGCGCCAAACCTTATGGGACATTTCCCAGCCCCTTCTCCCCTTTCCACGCTGCTTGCACATACTTATCTCTTTGCCAGCAGCTGGAAGTCTTCTTCTATTCGTCTCCTGAATTTTGTAGCAATTGTGAAGCAGAGTTTTTTTTAAAAGCAGTTATGAAACAAATGTTGCCTCTGGTAGTCAGTCATTCTTCCCAACTTGCAGAGAGTCGATGAGGAGAACAAGATGGTCGGAGTTTTGTACACGATTGTTGAATCTAAAGACGGTAATGATTTTTATTCAATAATGGAAGTTGGCTTTTGTTGGGCTTCAAGCA
>Ga0116227_10005268_pt1 | contig 27430 bp, 29 predicted proteins | sample S1TSphgellanicum_FD_89693 | JGI IMG/M metagenome (GOLD analysis project Ga0116227, IMG submission 89693) | Host-associated microbial communities from peat moss isolated from Minnesota, USA - S1T2_Fb - Sphagnum magellanicum MG | ecosystem: Host-associated > Plants > Peat moss > Unclassified...
ACCCCAAATTCAAGAGGTTAAAAAAAAAAAAAAAAAAAAGAGGTTAAAGTCAACAAATATATATGAAAAGTCCCAATATATAGAAAAAAATATATATATATATATATATATATATATATATATATAGAAGGATTCTTTTCATTAAAAAAAGAGAAAAAGCTTTCATATATGGTATGTAGCCAAATTTGGCTAAATGTTTTTTTCTAGATGATTGTCACTTTGGCTACATCACAAAATCGGCTGAAAAAACCACTCATCAGAACTGACCTGAAAATAAACCCCTTTTTTTTTCCCCTAGAAATCATCAGAATCACTTACTTTTGTTGTGCAAATTTTTATTGGCCTTGCTTACAAAGGCAAGAAGGATTTTTGTGTTAAGATTCCTTATAGAGTATAGTAGCTTAAGGGATTTTTATAGGCCCCTAGGTAATAATAATAATAATAATAATAGGTCTATTTTTTAATTTTTTAAATATGAGGATTTTTGAAAGATGATATTTTTGCCAGGCTTGTGTTGAAACTTGAGATTAGTTATTATATAGAGTTATTAATAATATCTTGAAGGATTTTGGATATTTTTTGAAAGCATTTTTTTGAAGATTATATATTAATTTTGCATGGTGAAATATTTTAAATTTCCATAATTCTTCTTCTTCTTTTTTTGCCTCAAGATACTTTTTAAGTGATGTAAATGGCAAGGCCCCACAATGTGAATGAAACACCCCTTGTTAATCAAACAAACTGGTGATGTGCCTATTCAGGTTCACTGTTTGGTGTTGTCCAGTTTGGTGGGGGGGGGGGAGAGTGCCCAGTCAAAAAGGACTGCATGCAAGGGGGAAGTACCCAGTCAAAAAGGACAGCATGGAAATGTTACTAAATGAGTATAGTTTAATTTAATTTAATTTAATTATAATTATAATTTAACATATAGCGTATACTTTTAGCCTGTTGGTTGGTTTGAAACTCAAGATTTGGCCCAAACTGTTTGGCAGATTCCTATGTGTTACGCACCCATTCGCCACTTTGCTTCGATTCTAATTTGATTAATATCGGCACTTGTAAGGCTGCCATGAGCCCACCATTTTGTTGCATTTTTTGAATTTGCCTGCCAGCATCGTACACAAGCGCACTCACTCACTCGAATATACGTGCTTTAATCGGATCTTTTTTTTTAAAAATAAATCTTCGTAGCAACTTAGCCTCCAAAGCTTCTTACAAAAGTCCTTCAAAAACAATATTTTGTCAGGCTGCTGGTCGATCGATCAATCAATCGTTCGGTCGATCCACCACTGCCTTTGGCCAGGCCTTCTGTAAGTAAAGCATGAATGACAAAATTTTCGTAGACCCATTTGTACGAGATATTAGCCTCATTGTTCATGATACGTCTCTCCACCCGCCGCCCCGGCCACCCCTCCTCCTCCCCTGAGTCCGCACATGGTGTACCAGTTATCACCCACCGCCCCCAGTTGTTCTGTGATCTGTTTGCCGGCCAACAACGAAAAGGCTTCCGACGCTCTCAGTACTACTATATAATACAAATCTTCATGTACCCAATTTGTCCTTTACAAGAGTGTCACTAGCCAAAAAAAAAAAAAAGGGAAACAAAATTTTAAAAATTAAAAAAAATCTGAAATCTTCATATTTGGACAATAGCTTCCAATTAATTGGTTGTCAACTTAAATAGCCGGATTCTTAAATTTTTCTACTTTTCGTTTCTTACTTGTAGCCAAATTTGATTAACTCCTCTTGTGTGATGAATGTCAGTGTGGTGGCTAAATCACCAAATTTTTAATTTTAATTTTTTAAAAATAAAAATAAAATAAAAATAATTTAAATAATTTATTAAAAAAAACCCCTGGTTGTGAGATTCAATGCATTACATGGCATTTATCTCAAATCTAGAATATTATCAAAGCAAAAAAATTCTTTCCATGGCTACACATGATGAACTACAATGAATGAAAATACATTATTATAGAGTATAGTAGCTTAATGGATTTTGGCCCCTAATAGGTAATAATAATAATAGGTCTATTATTTTTTTAATATGAGGATATTTGAAAAGATGATGATATTTTGCCAGGCTTGTGTTGAAACTTGAGATTTAGTTATTATATAAAGTTATTAATAATATCTTGAAGGATTTTGGATTTTTTGAAAGCATTTTTTTGAAGATTATATATATATTTTTGCATGGTGAAATATTTTAAATTTCCATAATTCTTCTTTTGCCTTAAGATCCTTTTTTAATGTAAAATGGCAAGGCACTTTTTGGTTCCATGGGTTGGGACTTAGGCAAAGGAATTGGGTCAAGCCAAAATGAAATCCTTGGGCTTGGGACTTTGGTCCTTGGGGCTTGGGACCAAGTCCTTCATCACTAGGGCACATCAACTCCCAATAATAATATTGTTTTATTGTACCTCAAGGGACTTTGCCTCTTCTTGGGACTTAAGGGAAGTACTAGTGTGCAAGTGGCCCTTACTTACCTAAGATATGACATTATAAAATATTAGGTCCCAAAAATCCCCACACTATCAAGATGAACTCAAGGTCTCCAAGTCCAAATTTAATATTTCTTGGGGGAAAATATGGCTTGTAATTAGTAGTAATTTTGAATTTGATCAATATAGCCTTTTTTTCTTTTTTTGGGTTTTCCAAAAAATGGTGGTTTACAAACCAATAAGCAACAATTGAAAACATTAACTTCTAACATACCCTTGTTGTCCAAAAGAACTAGTCATATTTAGACATATTGTGAGAGATGGGGTTTAGGGCTTTTAGAGATAATCAACTTGGATGAAATGCAAGTCTTCACAATTAGGAATATAATTAGGGTATCAATTTTGTTTTCCAAAGTGATATTAGACCAATAAGGGCTTGTTAGCATGCATTTTTACAAAACTAATACTAAGGGTGCCAAATCAATAACCAATTTTTTGGTGAAATTAAAACTCGACAAGTTTGTTTTCAATATTATTATGACCTTTAATTTGGGTGTGATTGACTTTCGAGATGGGCAACAAAATATCCTTCTTGAAATGAAAAAAAAATTAAAAAAATCTTTCAAGTGGAATATGGCTGAGCAAAAATGACCAGATTTGAATTATTATTATTATTATTATTTTTTTTTTTAGTGTGTAGCCATAATAAATACAGAAAGTTTATTAAAGATTTGTATTTTCATAGCTGGTTCATAGCCAGATCTGGCTAAACCTTCTTAGGGGATGGATGATGATGATCACCATTTAAAAGATTTAAAAAGATCTTCAAGTTCCAACTTTCCTATATATATATGATTGCCAACACAAGCTCTACATAAAAGAAGAATTCCTAAGCAAAAAAAAAACAAAAAAAACACTGGACCTTTAATAATGTTGTCCAACTTTCTTCTTCTTCTTCTTCTTCCCAAGGGGTTGACCCTAATCACTCTCTTCAATGCCTCATTCACACACCCAATCATCCTTAACTATAAATGGGTAGTAGAGGCTCCAATTGGTACTAAACACTTAACCACAAAACCCCCCCCCCCCTTAATATAATTGGTTTGTACTGAAAGCAATAAGAGTAATGACATTAGAGTTTACTTACTCATCATGCTTTTGAACATACTCCCAAACCAACCCAAATCAGACTCATCAAGATTCACAACCCCTTGACTTAAGTTACTCTCACAAATGACTAGGCTCCACCCTAGTTGATCTAATTGACTCTACCAACCTATGTATCTACCTACCTACTTACCTACCTATCAACCTATGTACCACTAAATGAGAGATTACAAGATAACCCAAGTTAGTTAACTACCCATGTAGGTTTCCATTTGGGATGATCACACATTGTAAGGAATGTGTTTCACCAAGTGTTATTATACTCTGAACTAGGTATGAGCTTCATTCAGGTAACAAATTTTTTTTCTATCTTTTGATTGTTGCTGGTATGAACTTTGCTATGGAAATGCCATGATGGGTCAAGCTTTGTTGGCCTTGCCCACCAAGGCAAGAAGGATATTGTGTTTAGATTGAATATAGAGAGTATAGAAGCTTAATGGATTTTTATAGGCCCCCTAGGTAATAATAATAGGTCTATTTTTATACAAGGATTTTTGAAAGATGATATTTTGGCTTGTGTTGAAACTTGAGATTAGTTATTATAGAGTTATAATGTGTCTTGAAGGATTTTGGTTTCTTTTAGAGGATGTTTTGAAGATTACATTTTTGCATGGTGAAATGTTTGAGTTTTCATAATTCTTCTTTTTCCCTTAGGATACTTTTTTAATGTAAATGGCAAGGCCACAATGTGAGTGACACACCCCTTTGTTTACAAATATAAAGGCATAATAATAATATAGGGAAAGAAAACTAAAGTTAAAAATCTTGTATAATTTTTCCCTTAGGGATAGCCTAATTAGTAGTGAGTTAGTTATCTTACAAGAAACATTAACATAACCTAACCTAACACAACATAACAAAAGAAAATTTACATAACATTGGATACTATGACATTTATATCCAAGAAGAGATTTCATAAACATAAAAGGGAAGGATTTTTTTGGGGGAGGGGGGGGATATTAGGGTTACTAGGTCAACTTAGGATGACTTGAAGAAGTCAAGCCTGGGGAAAAAACAAAAGGGCTTCTATTAGTAGGTACCTACTACCTACCTAGTGGAAACCAAAATCAAAACCTACAAATGAAGACACAAACCCTATCTATCTACTTACCTACCCACTCTTATACCTACCTACCTGCCCCCAAATAATCACCCCAAAAAGAAAACACCCATTTTGGAGCCAGCTAGCTCTTCTCCCTTCCTCCTCCCTCCTTGTTATACTAGTAACCTACCTAGGGACTAGGTGGGTGGGTAGGTACCTAGGTATGTGGGTGGGTAGGTAGGTAGGTAGGTAGCTAGTACCTACCCACCCACCCAGCCAAAAAACACTAGTTACCTAACCCCCTCTAAAAAAAAGCTCACAAAAACACACATTTTGGGGAAGTGTTTCTTGACTGTGTGGACTAGTGTGTGGGTACTGTACAGTCCCTCACTCTCCTCTGCAGAGCTTTTGTGTCACAAGTGCAGAAGCCAGCCAGCCATGGCAGAGAGAAGATACAGAGCTTTTCTGTCGTTTCTGTCTCTCGGATTTTGGCACAGACAGCACTGAGCAGTAGCATCAGGAAGCTCCAGACAGACACAACAGTCTGAGCCTTGAGGTTTAAACTCAGGTGTGTGTGTGTGTGTGTGTGTTTTTGTGTGCTTGGAAGGAATTTTCCAGAGCTTGGCAGTGAAGTAATTTTCATATTTTCCTCCCTTTTATTGTCTATCTCTCTCTCTGTGTCTGTCAGTTTCCTTCTTTTTTTTTCACCCGCTTCTTCTTGAGCTTGCTCTGCTTTGCTTTCCAGCAGTTAGTAGCTAGCTCCAGAGAGCTTTGAAGAGTCTCTTAAGTGTTTTTTTTGTTTTTTTGTGTTTGGGTTCTTTTGGTTGGTTGGTTGGTTGGTTTGTTTGTTTGTTTTTGTTTTCCTCTCTCTCTCTCTCTCTCTTCTCTTTTGTGAAGGAACAGGTGCCTTTTTAGTTTTTACTGTCACTCACAAAAGAAGCAGTTTCCGAAAGAAGACTAGAGGTTTGGGTTTGTGGGTGGGTTAGTTGGTTCTGGAGCTTCATAAGAGACGAAACCACTAGTGTTTTTTCTCTGTAACTTTGTTGTCATGTGTTTCCAGCTTTGAGCCAATCTTTTGTTGTTGTTGTTGTTGTTGCTCCTGAGCTGATGAGCTCCTGAGCTACTGAGCTGCTGTTAAGCTCTATAGCATTCTGAGCTTTTTCGCTTTGTGAGTCAAGAAAAATAGCAATGTCAAAGAGCTTTCTGAGCTTCACTACAGAAGAAAGATTTGCATTGTTGTTGTTGAGTTTGGATTGTGCTCCATTGCTCCTTTTTTGAGCTTTTTTTCTTTTTCTTTCCCCCTGCATTTTGGGTTTTTGGCAGTCAGTCTGGAAAGAGAGTTTTGGCAGATTTCCAGAGCTGGCTGGAAGCGGGGGATGAGGATGATGAGGAAGCTCAGGAGGAGGAGGAGGAGGAGGCCTGCAATGAAGAAGTCGTTTCAGAGGAGCTCAAAGCTTGTAGTAGACAGCGATATTGTGGGATCTGGAGGGGCAAGCAGGTTGCTGCTGCTATAAACTGAAACACCCAAAGCTTGGAGCTTGGTGATGAGAAGAGATGTCACGCCTGCAGCTTGCTGAAGTTTTGGAGCTGCTACCACAACTACTGTGGCTGCCGAGCTTTCTTCTACTGCTGCTCCTCATTGCTCTACCTTATTCCTGCTGCGTCTCTGCTCTTGCTCCCGTTGATGGCAATCCTGAAGGTAAAAAAACCCAACAAAACCCAAAACTCATGTTTGTAGCAGGTATCTTCAGTACAAAACACTCATCGCAATAGCACTCCAAAATGCTATTTTGTCACAAAGCTGTGCTTTTCTCCGTCTCCCAAACTAGCACGAAAAATATTAGACAAGCAAATGCAGAAGAAGAAGAAGAAGAGCTCAGGATTCAAAGAAGCTCAACTAGACTTCCTCAAAGTAAGGTTTGTCACAGAGCTGTGATTTCTGCCATCTCCCAAACTAGCAAGAAAACATTAGACAAGACTAAAATGAAGCACAAGAAGGAGAGCTCAGGATTTGAAGAAGCTCAACTCTTTCTCAAAGTAATGTTTTTGTCACAGAGCTGTGTGCTTTTCACCATCTCCCAAACTAGTGAGAAAAACATGAAACAAGCAAATGAAGAAGAAGACCAAAGAAGAACAAGAACAAGAGCAGATCTGGATTCAAAGAAGCTCAATTAGACTTTCCTCAAAGTGTGAAATACAACAAAAGAAATTCTCACACACAGGTTTTAATGCCATTGGCAGCAATGGAAAGCCCATGATGAACCTTGACAGATTAATTAGCAGCAGCAGAACTTGCACAACCCTAGAATTTTCTTTAGCTCAAAATCACATGTTTTCTTCTGGACAGCAAGGAGAAGAGGAATTGGGTCAAGAATTTGGGCAGAGTTTCTTCGTCATTGCTTTTGGAAGTGGAGATAAAATGTTGCATTTCTTCATGGTTGATTGATGGAAATGGGTGCTGATGGGTTTCGTGGGGGAACGGGCGGTGGTGGTTTTTGTTTGTTAACAGTGACAGCATTGTATGATGTACGCCAAGCACTGCATGATCCACATAATGCACTTGTTTCATGGGATGTCAACTATTTATCTCCTTGCACTTTCATGTGGGTTCAATGCTCTGCTCAACAAGTAGTAACCAGCATGTAAGCAGTCAGCAGCAACAACAACCCAAACATCTGCTGTTCCTTTCCTTTCCTTTATAATTTGAAATCCTTTCTCCCCAAGTTCTTCCTCTTTTCTCCTCAAGTTCTTCCTCCTTTTTCATACAATGCCGACATGGGTTTTTACTAAGACTAATTTGTGTGTTTGTTTTTGTGCAGCGACTTGTCATCTTTGGGCTTCTCAGGGAGCTTATCCCCATTCATTGGAAGCCTTCCAAACCTCGAGTATTTGTATGTCTCACTCTTATATTAACCTTTCTGTTGGTTCTACTCACTAGAGAGATCCTAGTTTTCCCAAAGAGTTTTATGGCAGCATTGTTGTTGTATGTTGTGTTTTTTTTTTTCCTGCAATCTTTGTCTTTGAGTGACAGTAGACTAATAAAAAACAAATGGAATTTTTTGAGATACATGTATAAATGATGCAAACCATTTTAGGGTTTAAAGAATTAAAAATGTAGCGGGGCTTTTGTTTTGGTTACATTTTTGTGTTTTTTGGTGATCTGGGACTTTTGTCAACAGGATACTGCAGAACAATAACATTTCAGGACCATTACCAGTGGAGCTCGGAAACTTGACAAAACTGCTTCACTTGGACCTCTCCAACAATTCATTCCAAGGACCCATCCCTTCCACTTTCGCCAACTTGAAAAGCCTCACTTCCTTGTAAGCAAAAACCATTCTAACATGAGATCAATTCATTGCAATCTCCATCTTCGCACTCTATTCCCATTTCAGCTTAACACACACACATAATCTTATACCCGTTTCAATACCAGGTGTTGATGGGTCTCATACCAGCTTCTTCATATCCGATGCTGATTGGCATTCTTGGGTGTAATGGGGATTTTCGGGGGGAATGGGTTTTGGTGGAAGACAGGCAACTCAAATTGAACCATCTCTCTGGTCCCTTCCCAAGGTTTCTATCTACCATTCGGAGCTTGACCACTTTGTAAGCCCATACCAACCTGCTCCAATTGTTTGGCCTTGCCTACCAAAGGCAAGAAGGATAGTGTGTTTAGATTCATTATAGAGTATATAGGTAGTAGCTTAAGGGAATTTTTTAGGCCCCTTGGTAATAATAATAGGTCTATATTTTTTAATATGAGGATTTTTGAAAGATGATGATATTTTGGCTTGTGTTGAAACTTGAGATTTAGTTATTATATAGAGTTATTATTAATTATATCTTGAAGGATTTTGGATTTTTTGAAAGGATTTTTTTGAAGATTATATATTATTTTGCATGGTGAAATATTCGAGTTTTCATAATTCTTCTTTTGCCTTAAGATACTTTTTAATGTGCAAATGTCAAGGCCATACATAGTGTGACCACACCCCCCGCCCCTTTTTTTTTTGTAGTGTAATCAGATGGTGCGTTACCATGCGTGTTTAAACCCTCCACTATTTTCCGGGTGTTTCAAATACCCTCCGGGTATCACCGGGGGTGGGGGCCCTTATAAATGTTGTTTGCTACCATTTTGCAGGGATGTCTCATACAACAACTTGTCCGGTTTTGTGCCGAATCTGACGCTGCCGAATCTAATGTAAGAACTCTCTAGTAACTGTTTATTACATGAGTATGATCATCATCGGAAGATTATGTTATATAATGTGGTGAAGAAAAAAAAAAAAGGACATAATCTGCCCACCCCAGCAGCAGATTATGATCATCATTGGAAGATTATGTTATATAATGTGGTGAAGAAAAAAAAAAAGGGGACATAATCTGCCCACCCCAGCAGCAGATTATGTCAGAAAATCTTTCGATAATTCCGGTGGGATGATGCTCGGGTTGGTTTTGTTTGGAATTGACACTCAAATTTGGGTGTGTTGGAAAACAGTGTGCAAGGTAATCCACTCTTGTGTGGTTGGAGTACCGGAACGGAATGCCCCGGTGATCCGCCATTACCGTTGATGGCTAATGTAAATGGCAGCACACAATGTAAGCTTTTACGGTTCACATTTTTAAGGTCCGGGGTGGCAGATTATGTGAATCATTAAATTTCCTTGGACCACATTGTTTGTTTGTTAGTTATATGAAATAATAATCTTCCGGTGACGATTATACACGCTCGTAACAGTCACCAAAATGGGTACGTACACCCCAAGGGGTGGGAATATTCCCTTTTTTGGGTGTGTGAATTTGTTGATGATTTGCTAGTGATTTATTTATTTATTTATTTATTTATTTGTTTGGTTTTGGTGGATGAAAAAAGATGCGACAACGGCAACGACGACGACACGGCGGTCCAATCCGGGTGCGGTGGCTGGCGGGCTTTCGCTCGGAGCCATGTTGTTGGTTGCATTGTTTGCCTTGAGTTTACTTTGGTGGCGGCGGCGCCGAAACAAACAAGTGTTTTTTGATGTCAATGGTAAAATTAATTATATCATACCAGACCCATTGTGAATTATTTATTTATTTATTTATTTATTTATGAGATTTTTTCACACATGGAAAAAAAAAATTTGAAAAAATTAGTTTAGAAATTTGTTGATGCAACATTATCTCCATTTTATTTTAGCTTTTTTTAAAAATAAAATAAAATAGTATTTATTTTTTTGGACATCCTGATCAAATTTTTTCTTATATATTCCTTTTGATACAGAAGAGTTATCCCTGAAGTCACCGTGTCTTCACCCTGTCTTTGGGCTTCCTTTCACCCCCCTATCCCCTCTTTCAATGGTATCAGCAAAGTAATTTTTCCTTAAACCCTAAACCCTAAACCCTGGGCTTTCTTGGGGTGGGGGGTGTTTTGCAGAGCAACAAGATCCGGATGTGTTGCTTGGGCAGTTAAAAAAGTTTGCATTCCGGGAGCTTCAAATTGCAACAGACAATTTTCACAGCAAGAATATATTGGGCAAAGGCGGCTTCGGAAATGTGTACAAGGGGTATCTGTCCGATGGCACGCTCGTCGCCGTTAAGCGCTTGAAGGGAGAGGGCAGCCCCGGTGCCGAAACCCAATTCCAAATGGAGGTGGAAATGATTTCATTGGCTGTACACCGAAATCTGCTCCGCTTGAGAGGCTTTTGTATGACGCCTACGGAGCGCCTCTTGGTCTACCCTTACATGTCCAATGGCAGCGTTGCATCACGCCTCCGGGGTTAGAGTTCTTCTTATGCCAAATTTTTCACTATGGTTCTGTTGCAATAGCAATAATAATAATAATAATAAAATTCTGCAAAAACCCGAAACAAAATTGTTTTGTGTTTTGTTCTCACTTCTATTGGGGTTTAGGGTTTTTAGGGTTTAGAGGTTTGTTCTCACTTCTATTGGGGTTTAGGGGTTTAGGGTTTTAGGGTTTTTAGGGTTTAGAGGTTTGTTCTCATTTCTATTTGGGTTTAGGGTTTTAGGGTTTTTAGGGTTTAGAGGTTTGTTCTCACTTCTATTGGGGTTTAGGGTTTTAGGGTTTTAATGTTTAGAGGTTTGTTCTCACTTCTATTGGGGTTTAGGGTTTTAGGGTTTTTCCAGTGGAAACTTATTTCTTTGATTGTTGATGTAGACAAGGTCTGTGGGAGGCCAGCCCTTGATTGGCTGACACGGAAGCGGATAGCATTGGGGTCGGCACGGGGCCTACTATACTTGCATGAGCATTGTGACCCGAAAATCATACACCGTGATGTGAAAGCGGCAAACATACTTTTGGATGATGATTTTGAAGCGGTTGTGGGTGACTTTGGACTCGCAAAGCTGTTGGATCATCGAGATTCACATGTGACAACGGCTGTGCGTGGCACCGTCGGCCACATTGCTCCTGAGTACTTGTCTACGGGACAATCGTCAGAGAAGACCGATGTGTTTGGCTATGGTGTGTTGCTGTTGGAGCTCATCACAGGTCAAAGAGCCTTTGAGTTTGGCCGCTTGTCTAATCACAACGATATGATGCTTCTCGATTGGGTATTGTCTTCAAATTGAATTTTCCTTTTATAAAACTTTTTAAATCTTTTTTCACCCCCACACACACACAGCTGCTGTTTTCTCCTTTTGCATGCTTTCTCTTCATGTTCTTTCTTTGCCTTCTTGAAACAATCTATGATTTCAACTTGAGAACTGACATTCGGGAAAAGATCCCATGGATTCTCGTTGCCTCTCAATTGGACAAGATAGGCTTCTTGATGATGATCTACTATGCCATCTTTCTTTGTTGAAGAATCTGGCTGGCCTTTTTTTTTTTTGGTGTGTGGGCAGGTGAAGAAACTTCAAGCGGAAAAAAGGCTTGATTTATTGGTCGATATTGATCTCAAAACCGACTACAACCCACTAGAGCTTGAGGAAATGGTGCAGGTAAAAACAAACTGCCAATGAGAAGTCGTGAATGGTCCTCCCTTTTTCTTTTTCTTCTTGTGGGCGACTGAGTGTTCGTGGTTATTAAGAATTTGGGGGCGTTGCTGAACACTTTTTTTGCATTCAGGTCGCGCTTCTATGCACACAAGTGTTGCCAGCAGAGCGGCCGAAGATGTTGGATGTAGTGCGAATGCTTGAAGGAGATGGGTTAGCAGAGCGGTGGGAGCAATGGCGGGAAGTAGAGAGCCGAAGGTGCCAAGAGGCTTTGGCATTGCCAAACCGCTATTGTGAGCTGGTGGAAGACTCTTCATGGGATATCGAGGCAATCCAACTCTCGGGACCAAGATAAGAGAAGAAAAGTAGGAGAGAGAGAGAGAGAGAGAGCCCTATGTCACCACCCCCACACACGCCCCCGCCCCCATTTCTTTGCAACCCAACTCAATTCAATTGTTCTTCACAAGGTTTGATAATTCTCTTGAATTTTGTTGAGTTCTTGTGGGTTCCAAGATGACCACGAACATGGGTGGGGAGAGAGACGACAAATGAGACTAATATTGAACAAAAATGATGATGGGTGGTGTTGTGATACATGGGATCGAAGAGAGAGGAAAAAAACAACATCATTTGATCCAAAGCAAGTTATTGTATACATATTATATAGTGCCAAACATCGGAGTCGCTTTACCATATTGCAACCAAAAGGTTTAAACCAAGGTTATAGATCGAGACCATGACCTAAACCTCGACCATGAAAAAATCCATTGTTCTCAACAATGATGTTTCAATCACTCAAAAGTATTAATCACATGATTTCCTTAATTGTATCCCATATGTTTTGGCAAATGTTGTTCTTTTTGTTGATCCCCATAATTCCCGGGAATTTCCTTGTGATTTGTGATTTCCTTGCCCTTAAAAAGTCTTACTCTTTTAATCTACACAAGTGGGTTGCATGGAAAGATTAAATCTATTTTTAAATCCAAAATTTGGGAGTTTAAATTCAAAAAGATTGCTAAAAATTTGGAAAAATTTCACCAAACTTTCAAAACCACTAGTTTTTTTTTTTTTTTAAAAAGAAAAGAAAAACCCTGTATCATCCAAATATTGTGTGCAACAAATCTAATTTGTTGTTGGCAATCCTTAAAAATTGCACAATCATAAATCGTTAGGGTTGATTCGTTGAAAACATTATTTCATCCATTGTTCATTAGTAAATTAATGGCAATTAGATCATGCATAGTTTTAAAATTAATTAATTAATTTTCATATGACACCATTTTATAGCATTGAAATCAAGTTTTCAATATGTTGTATATTATGCCCTAAGGAAACCAGATTATGTACATCATGGGTTCTAAGTTGTAATTGATGCATATGATGTTATGGTATTATAATTATTGTATTAAGAGATAAATCTCAAATTATTTTTAGTTGGTATGTATGCATGCTTTGTAAATTTGAAAAAATAATTTCCTGCTCAGATTAAAATATAAGAAAAATGCAGCAACAAAATAAAGGGCCTCAACAACACTAAAAGAAAAAAAAAAATATTACATGATAGTTTTTGACCTTAAATTATGCATAAATATTGAATAATCATGTGAAATACGACAATCACCTACCATTTTTCATGACTTTCAAATACATCATTTATATGCACCCATCCCCCCCAAAAAAACAACAAGGACATGTCACACCGTGGCCTTGCCATTTACATTAAAAAGTATCTTAAGGCGAAAGAAGAATTATGGAAATTCAAATATTTCACCATGGAAAAATATAATCTTCAAAAAAATGCTTTCAAAAAATCCAAAATCCTTCAAGATATTATTATAACTCTATAATAACTAATCTCAAGTTTCAACACAAGCCTGGCAAAATATCATCTTTCAAAAATCCTCATATAAAAATAAGACCTGTTAGGGGCCAAAATTCATTAAGCTACTATACTCCATAATGAATCTTAACACAATATCCTTGCCTTGGTAAGCAAGGCCAACAAACTCGACCAATTCTGCAACATGCGGAGCTGCATTACGCCACTTTACATCAGGCGGGCAGTAAAAGTCTTTTGAGGGCAGATTCTGCCACTTCTTATGCAACTTATGTAATTAAAGTTGTGGAATTCGACTTCGTTCTGCGAAGGAAAAAAAAGTGTGGGCATAGTTTTTTGAGTCACATGCCATTTTTGGAATGAAACTAATTTTTTTTTTAAAATTAATTTAGAAAAAAGGTAATTTCTACAGAATCTGCTCTCAAGAGCCCTTTTACGCAATATATGGAAGCATGCGCACCCCGATTCTGGTGCAGAATGAGCAGTTACGGGCCTGCTGCTCTTTCTCGCTCTAGTACTTTCTGGAAATACCGTTGGCCCGGTCGCTGACGCTTCTAGCGCGAGCAAGTTCACAGGAAGGAAGGCAGGCAGCGAGAAAACGGCACACACAAGCAAGCTGGCTGACGAGCAGAAAAAGGAAGGGAAGGATCGTCGGTGGGTGCTCTCCTCGGAATGAATTCCGCTCTCTCCTCCTCTCCGCCATCATCATCTGGGAAGCAATCATTCCGCGATCGCCGTGGTCATTGATGGAGAGACAGATGGCTTGATTCTAGCTCTCCACTTCCAGTAGCTAAGCTAGCTGTGTTTGATGATGATTCATGGATTCCACATTGAGGAGACAAGTGTGTCTCTCGTGAGTGGGCCGTTTTCTATCAACGGCCCCCACTCCCCATGCATTGCATCACAAGTTGGAATTCATTAATGCGAGAGAGATGGCAAACGTACAAGCACGAGGTATGCATTTTCTTTAAACTATTGGGTCCTGTATGTCACTCCCCAAGTGGGCCCTTATTTAGGTGATGCTCTTGCCCACATGCTTTACCGAGTGTGACGAGTGACCTTGCCTTTGCTTTTCTTTGATACCCGGCGGGCATGAAAGGGTTGAAGAAAGAGAGAACTGTACACCCTCAGTTTCATAACCGGCGGGTACCATTTACCTGATGGAAATCATGAGTTCCATAGTGTCTCTGCCCACAAATGGAAACGTGGCAAATACATGGCATGCAAAAAGAAAACCAAGAGTTTCCAGAACCTTCCTCTCCTCCCGCGTAATGGCATGCAGAATCCAGGTAGACAACTCACTCCCATAATGGGCCAGCAATGCATCAGGCCACTTTCTAGCGCGGAAAATGAGCCGAATCTGACGGCTAGTGGGGCCATCAGCGTGGCTGGTTTTCGCCAAATGGCAAGAATCTAGAAACTCTACATTGAAGAACGGGCGCCGTGTTACGGGCGCCTGCCGGACCCGGGCACTACTCTTCTTCCTTCCCTCGTTGTGTGGGGCCCGCGCCCGGGTCCGGAACCCCGTGCTCCCCACGGTTTCTTCCTGCTCTCAAAACCTTCAAAGCTCGCAGACACGCGGATTCACGTTTCAACTCTCCAAGGATTCTTCTTCGTCATCGTCGTTGCTCGTGCTCGTTGCTCGTGTTGGGTGTTTTTTCTGCACGCCTACGGCCTCCGGCGCTCTCTAGCAAGTGGTTTTTCTCGTGTGCCCATTTGCGCGTTTTGTCTTCCCCAAGTCTCTTCCGTGGCACGTTGTTTGCTCGGTTTTCTGTTCCATTCTTGAGGTGCGTGTCTGTCCTAGCTAGGGTTGGGGTTTCTCAGGAGTCTCGTGTTCTTCCTGCGGCAATTGCGGCACCCCAAGTAAAGGTGCGGAGGTTTTGGGCTGCGTTTTCAGTTCTTGTTTTTCATTCCTGAGATATTAAAAGGAGCGAGAGATCGTACGCCAAATTTCTGTGCGGACGGGTGGGAGTGAGTAGTAGCGAGAGAGAGAGAGAGAAATGGGTAGAACAAGATCGGGTATGAGCTCCTCGTGGTTCGAAACTGCTCCTCCTCAGATTATTACAGTGGAGAGGAGCTCACAGAAGCAAAGAACTCTGGACACTATTCTAGAGAAAGTAGCAGCTATGGGACTTTGGTTGGAAACTGCTCCACCTCAGATCATCACAGTGGAGAGATGTTCACCGAGACCAGCAAGCACGCTGGATACCATAGCCGAGGAGAGCATGACTTTGACAGCAGGACAATTTGCATCTGAAGCTGCTGCTGCTGCTGCTGACGTCTTGAGACCAATCAACTTGAACTGGGAGAAGAGGACAACAGCCGCCAATTCAAGACTCACACCAGGCTATGTTACTTGCAATTGAAGGACAACAACAATTTGGAGGAGTTCAAAGCAAAAAAAACTCCAGTAAAGAATCCTTTATTCAGATGTTGCAGTCGCTGCAGCAGCAGCAGCAGCAGCAAAGAGGAAGTGTATCATAGACATAGACATATTGGGTGATCCTTTTTTTTCAATCACCTTGTAATTTTTACATACTGCATGCATGCAGAACTTCTTCTGTCTGGCAGCTGAAGCAGCAGCAGCAGCAGCTGCAGCTATCCAACTTGGTAGAACTTTTGCAATTAAAAGTATTCCGAGTTAATTCACTTTGCAGTTTCGTGCAAATCTATTTGTTCTTTGTTCTTTTCTGCACATAATTGCCATCCTTTCATGCATATGTTTGTTCTTTGTTCTGCACACACAATTTTTATTTATCTTGATCTGTGTTCTGCTGCACACAATTGCCTTCCTTCCATGCCATATCTTTTTGTTCTTTGATCTGCACACAAATTCCTTCCTTGAATGCATTCTCTTTGTTCTGTGTTCTGCACACAGACTCCTTTCTTGAATGCTTCTGCTGATGCTGAGTATGTCTGCCACAATGTGCACTGTTTTCTTGTGTGCTTTTATTACAATGTAAAGATGACTTCGCAATGCTTTGAGTGTTTTTTTTCTTTGTGATAATAGTTTGTTGCAGAGATTTCTGGTTTAACATGTCTGTTTTTCTGTCTGTCTGCTGAAGATATTATGATGGGGTTTCCTAACCTCCTTTGGGCACCATCATGTTTTCTTTGTATGATTTTATTAGCAATGTAAAGATGATTTTGCAATGCTTAGGTATTTTAGTATTCTCAAAAAGTTTATTGCAAATCGCAGTTTTTTTTTTTTCCCTCTCTTCTAGTAATCAAAATAAATGTACATCTTCCTGAGATTGTATTTCTTGCTCCACTATCTAATCTAATAAGCTTGTGCCTTTTTTAGTGCTTGTATTTTCTTCACCAGAATTCTGGATGAATCTAAACTTTAATGTACAGAAAAGGTAAAATGCCCATCATTTCTTTGTGAATTGCCAGAGCTTCCATTTTCACTGGATATGAATGAATTCACAGAACTTGCTTGGAGCTCGGAGAAATGAAAAAATGATAGCAATTAACTTCAAAGTTTTTCAAATTATTCATTTCTGCCTGCATGATTCAATCTTGTAATGTGATAATTGGGGTGCCACAAATATTTGAAATCACAATACCGTGAGTGCTATGGAGCCAGTCCAGTAATCTGACACCATTATGAATTTAAGTTGAAGGCTTTTGAATTCCATGCTAAGTCTGTTTGACATTATTTGGGCTGGTGGAAATCACAACATGCATCCATAAGAAGCCTACAAGGTACCTGGGCTTTGTGCTCGTCTTGTGCTTAACTCTTTGGAGAAATTAGCTGCTTCCCACATTTGCTACACATAATCATAACCACACATACAAGCACTATCATTTCCACCAAGGGAGCACATGTGCAATGTGAATTATTCATGTAAATCAATGAAGATCGAGTTCATAGATCAAGACTTTCACAGAAGCACTGCCAGTGATTGTTCAGAATTTAAAACGAACAACAATGTGGAAATGAGCTGTTAGGTAGCTAATTGCACCAGAAGTACTCACCCATCTTCACTGCCGTCAAAAAGGGAAAAAGCTTTCACATGAGTGCTGTTAGCCATACAAATATCTTACATCCAGAATGACTCCCATCTCCTGATCTGAAAACTGGAGGTGACTGTGAAGAAAGCTTGTAAAACATGGCAGGGACACTGTCCCTTACTGGTCCACTTGAACCCAATAGGATTTATTAACAGAAGGACTCACAGAAGTGAGGCCTCAAAGTAAACATCAATCCAGCAATTGACAGAAACTAGTCCAGGATGACAAACAACACATAGAATTTCATCCAGGTAACCTTATGGGTAGTAGTTGTGAGAATATCAACCAACATCAATGACAGCTTCATTCATAACTTCAAAAACCTTCAACATGATTTTGTGTTGAAGATGGGAAATGCAAATGTCAGCACTAGATATATATGCAATAAGCACTTACTAGGCATTTTTTTCTGTTGTGTATCAGTTCCACTCTTCATATTTTCTAGGAGGGTGACTTGCCATGTTTACCAACAATCTCCCCACAGTCCGCAACAATGACTGGCCTTTTGGTTTGGCCCTCAGCACTGCCCAAGTCATTCAATGCTTCTAGCACGTCTTTCCCTGCAAACATTGGCAAAGTATGTGACAACTAGAGACAATACACCTGGAAAAATTGCAAGGGAGACTCCACAATGACACTTTAAAGATAAATGCTGTGTCAGTTCCCACCAATCTCAAACAAACAGAACAAGAATTAGCATGGTCATAACCTTGTGAATATTACTCACAAAGTATCAGACCATCACCTTCATTGTGAATAGCATTGAGTAGCTGCCATACTCCCCCACTGACTTCATCACCTACCAGTAGCATACATGTATAATGATCTGCCCAACATTTCAGGCACAGAATATTGCAAAAGTCTGTGTACTAAGTTCCTGCCACAATGAGAAGCCTGAACAATGGTTCTTGCAAAGAGTGAAGCAGCTTTCTGTCTGCTCACATGGATGAGCCTCTGGCTCCACCAAAACTTTCAGTTTCAACTTGTGAAACAACCAACAAATTACTACAATTTCAGGCCTGGTAACATGTGAGGGAAGGGTTCAAACAACCTTCCTTGCTGGCTTTTTCCTGATATAGTTAGCATACCTTCAACAACTTTGCCGAAGACCACATGCTTTCCATCCAATTCTGAGCAATCACCCAAGGAAATGAAAAATTGTGTACCTGCATACCATTCAAAGCAGAACTGCTCAGGTATGCATAAATTTGCACCTATCTACTGTCAGTTGCAGTATGTGCAGATACTGAAATCAATCCACCTGGACGTGAATCACAATAATGACACCTGGCAACTGCCGTGTGTGTTGGAAAATGTTGACTACAAGGACCAATGTAACCAATGTGGTTGTAATCTACTATCTTCAAAGAGATCCAGGTCAAGCTGACTTTGCACCGTCATCATCATTGCCAGGTCAGAGATCATGAAACAGAATAGGACTAGGTATAGATTACGAATGTACCATTGCTTCAGCATATGACATAAATTACAAAAAACCCTTGCCAAAAACCCTAAACCCAAAAACTGGCACTAACAAGCTCACCATTGGTATGGGGTCCAGTGTTAGCCATAGAGAGCACACCCTTGCCCTTGTGCAAAAGCTTGAAATTCTCATCTTCGAACTTCTTCCCATAGATTGATTTTCCACATTCACCTCCCTGTGGTTTCAAAAGCACAAAGAAAATTGAAAAAACTTAGTTGTGATCTCAACTTCTGATTCATTCCCATCAGGCTTCCTGAAAGCCAAGGAAATAACATGTGATCAATGCAATTGACCGTCTCGGGCAAGGTGCGAATGCACCCATTTATGTATTACCTGTGCTATGAAGCCTGGAACAATTCTGTGGATGGTGCTCCCTTGGTAGGAGTTGCCATTCTCACCCGTGCAAAGGGCCCGAAAGTTTTCAGCAGTTTTGGGGACTTTGTCTGTTCGCAACTCTACAACTAAGCGTCCAATGACACTGCCGTTGATGGCTAAGTCTAAGTAGCATTTCGGATTTGAGCTCTGTCCACATCCCATTTCTTTGTTGTGTGGTACCAGAAATCTACAAGCGAATATTGTCTCCTCCTTCGATCACAGCGTGGCCGACAGCAGCTTCTATCAGGATCTGGATTCCAGCACACTGCAGTCCACGATCCATACCATCATCAACCAGCTACACGAAGATGCAGTAATAGATACAGATTTGAGTTGCGAGGAGCACGATCCACATGCTGGCGTTATGGAATCCTCTATAGCGGCAATAGCCGCAGCACTCAAATTTGTTGCGTGAGATCGCTCGAAGGAACAGAAACAACCACTTCTGAGGCAATACGACGAAGAGCATAGCGTCGAGAAAGAAATTCAGTTACAAGAAGAAGACTTGCCTTGAGAGGAGTGTCACAGCGCCATGGATTCGGATGCTGGTGTTACGCACTGTCGTGACCCGCAACCAGTTAACTCGTGTTACCACAAATACCGATAGACGCGGGCCTGGACGGACGCATTCTTCTTCCTCATAGAATGCGAGTCACGTCAACTCCAACACGAAAGCCGCTTTGTCAGCAGCAGCAGAAGCAGTCAGTCACTACAAACAGATTTTCACAGAATGAAGTAGGCGATAACAGATCGGAAATCGCAAGCAGCAGGAAGAAGATCGCCGCGTAGATGCGTAGTAACACTCTTTACAGGCATACAACAGCAATATTGAACACAGAAACTGACAAATGCGGCCACGATACGACGCCAATGTGCAACAAACTTCACACCAGGAACGATCAGCAAGAAACGATCGCGCAGTCGATCCAAACAGATTTTCACTGAATACAGCAAGCGATGGCAGATGTTCGACTTGGACGGAAATCACGGCAAGCAGCAGGAAGAAGATCGCTGCGTAGCTGCGCAATAAAACTCTTCACATACATACGACAGCGATCTTGAACACACAAACTAACAAATGCGGCCACGGTACGACGTCAATGTGCTCACACCAAAAACGATCAGAAAGAACCGTTGCGCAATCACGCCAAACAGATTTTCAAGGAATAGAGTAGTAGGCGATAGCAAATATCCGACTTGAGGAACGGAAATCACAAACAGCAGGAAGATCGTCGCGTACATTCACTCCGGAAAACACTCTTTACATCATACATACAACAGCAACCTTCAACACACAAAACAAAGCTAACAAATGCGGCCACGATACGACGCCAAGCCGCAACAAAATTTCACACCAAAAAAGGATGAGCAAGAAACGATCGCGCCAGTGAAAAATCGTGTTGTAACGACGAAAAGCGGCCGAGGAGCGCGAGAGGTCGACGGAGGAAGAGAACGCAAGGGAGATGATCGATAGGCAAACGACATTTCTTGAAAAGATGCTTGCAGGCACACACATTGGAAGCGCGTTGCGCCAGAAAAAGGATACATACATAAGTGCTATTAATATCATCACGCGCTTGTCACTAATGGAAACTCGTGATGGTGCTCTTCTTAGCCCTCCGGCTTTTGCTTGCTCAACGCTTATTACTTACCTGACATCAAAGATAGATACAGAAGTTCGCGTTCTCCAAGTGTCGTCATCCTCCTCGTCGTCGTCGTCGTCGTCATCGTCTCCTCCCCTGCGATCTCATTCACCTCGTCAGGCGTTCGGTTTCTCTCTATCTGCCTGCATCAATGCAGCCACAACAGGTACACAGGAAATTTTACGTCACTGCAGGAAAACAGCGTATCTGATCGGCCGCGTAAAAGAACATAAAAGAATCATTTATACTTTCGAGGGAAGCTTTTAAGATTGAAGAACAGGACTTATTGTATGTGCCAATCAGGACATATTGTGCGTGCCATCATTTAAGTCAGGAGCAGCAGCAGGAGCAGCAACAGCTACACAGTGTCAATATCTGCGAGTGTTTTTTGTATGTAAGTAATACGTATGTAAAATAGATTGTAATAGTAGTTCTGTTGCGAACGAGCGAGCGTGAGCTTCCTGCATCACCTTCTGTAGGGATCGTTCTCGGCTGCCTCGTGGTGGTGGTCCGGCCTCTTTTTTTGGACATCAGTTTGTAACTTACATGAGAGAAGATGACAAGAAAGGAAGAAAGAAGAAGATGAAGATGCTGCTGCTGCTGCAGAGTGCACTCAACCCATCACTCCAACTGGGTTCTTTTGTCAGGCAGATGAGGGCAGTGGCCTTTTCCTTCTACTTGTGAGAGAATAATCTGAATTCAATGACAATGTGCATGTGAGTGACAAGTGTAGGGTAATGCCCTGCAGCAAGCATCACTGAAATTGGGCTCCTGCTCTGCAAAGAGCTGAGAGTGCAAGCCTGCATTATCAAAAGTGGGCTTGCACTTGATGAGAGCTGAGTGCAAGCAGGCATTATTAAAATTGGGCTTGTGCTTAATGAGCATCAAGAGCAAGCACACATCATTAAAATCGGGCTTGCACTTAATGAGCATCAAGCCTAAGCACGCATTATTAAAATTGGGCTTGCGCCGAATGAGCATCAAGTGCAAGCCCACATTATCAAAATTGGGCTTGCACTTGATGAGAGCTGAGTGCAAGCACACATTATTAAAATTGGGTTTGCACTTAATGAGCATCAAACATAAGCAAACTTGTGCTTAATGAGCATCAAGCACAAGCCCACATTATCAAAATTGGGCTTGAGCTTGTTGAAAGTTGATTGCAAGTACTCATTAGTAAAATTGGGCTTGAGCTTGTTGAAAGTTGATTGTAAAAACTCATTAATAAAATTGGGCTTGCAATTAACAAGTGTCAAACGTAAGCTCACATTATCAAAATCAAGCTTGCACTTGGCAAAAATTGAGTGCAAGCTCATAGTATTGAAATCGGGTTTGCACTTGGTGAAAACTAAAAGCAAGCTCGCACTATCAAAATCGAGCTTGCACTTGGCAAAAGCTAAGGGCAAGCATGCACTATCAAAATTGGGCTTGTATTTGGCAAGAATTAATGACAAGTTCCCATTATTGAAACTGAGTTTTGCATTTGACAAGAGCCAAGGGCAAGTCCAACTTTGGCAATGCTCTTGTGGCCCAAGGGCTTTACATAGTGTAAAAATCATTATGAGAAAATCATATTCGTTGCATCTTGTCTATCTAGTTATAATCTAATTCTATTGAACACTTTTTAGTTGCAATCTAGTTTTATTTACCATTTTTTATTACGTTGGACAAGTTGCAAATGAACACAATTTTTTCATAATGAATTGATGCAAAAATCAAAGTGCAAGGCTTTATGTTATTTGTAAGGCAAAAGAAATATTATGTGATACTACATACAAAACAAAATTTCAAAAAGAATTTTCAAAAATTGAAAAACAATTAACAATTTTTTTTGGGGGTTAAACAAAAGCATATGTTTTACTTTACCTGCATGTGAAGGAAAATATGTTAAAATAATTTGATTTCTGATAAAAATTTTACACTTTGGAAGGCTCACATTATTTAATTATTACACAAGTTCATGATTTTCTTTATCACTAATTTTACATTTGTTTTATTTGATGCCATTTTATTTATTTATTGTTTATGACAATCAAAATTGACTAACAAAGCCATTGTTAAAATTGAATGTTTGATTAACTATTGTTTGGTTCGAGCTTTTATTATAGTAATGTTTTCATTTTAAAGTTTTATTGTCAAGGACAAGATAGAAGTATAATTTGTATATCTATATATATATATATATGAATTCAACAAACAAATAACTTCGTAATAAATCAAAACTAAAAGATTTTATTGTTTGAACAAGACATAATACAAATTAAGCATGAAATGAATTAAGATTATAAATGCCACAATTTGTGTTGACAGGAATAAAGGATGGTGTTCTCCAAACCTTTATTTATATTAATGTAATTTTCTAAGTTCATCAACCTTTTTAAATGTTTCATTAATTAACATTTTATAAAAAAGTATTAAATGTATATTTTTAAAAATTCATTGATAACATTTTTTTAAAGCTTCCATTGACAAGTTTTTTTTTAAAAATTCTAAAAGCTTATGCTAACTTTGTCTTCCACAAGTTTTTACTAATTTCACTTTCTACAAGTTTTTGTTAATTATATCTTATAAAAATTTCTATCATTTTTTTTAAAAAGTTAATTTTACATTTTCTAAAACTTTTATGCATGTTTTTCAAAAATCTTTCCAAGTTTTTAATTTAAAAAATCATATTGTTTAATACATGTGGCATTTACCTTATATTCAGTTCTATAATTATGGTGGATGTGATTGTGATCCTTGTTATATTAATATACATGTGTTGGACTTAATATTAATAATGGCATTTGTAATGGCATTGAAAAATCAACCAAGTAATTGGTTATTTAAGAATTGATACTTAAGGGATTAAATTGGCCTTAATATGTGTTATTGTTACCTTATTCATTACTAATCACCTAATGTGTTTTTATGTTTACACATGATATTGATACCACCCTAAATTTTTAATTTCCGTAATTTCCTTTAGAATGGTATGAATTTTAGAACAACATTTTTGAGATTTACAAAGATATCAAGATTGTTGTTACATGTGTTATTTGCTCTCAATGTTCATGTGAATTACATTCATCAAATAAACCTAATATTTGTTGTGATTATCTTTTTTATTCTTGATTGAAATAGTTAAAAACCTAGGTGGTAGGTGTTTTATGATTTGTGTTTTCAAAATTTTGTGCAAATTACAATCCTCCATGTTAGAATGTTTTCCAATTTTAACAACAATGGTTTTATGTGTGTGGATTGTTTTAATTTTGTGACAGTTGTGTTGCTCTAATGGATCTTTCTCATGAATTAATGCTCATGTTCATTTTTTCCCCTTAGTTAATTATTCATCTTGTGTGAGGTGATTGAAAATGCTTGTTTTCTTTGTTGTTTTCAAATTATATACAAACAAGTCTTGTCAATAGCTTTTGGTTCTTCAATGTTTGGGTTTGAAGTAATAAGGTCACCATTGCAATGCAAATTTCCCTACCAAACTATGGGATAAATTGATATTGTTTTAGTTCATATCATATCAAACTAATAAGGTGTTCGCTACCAATGTTTATACCCAATGCAAGCCTATATACCAAACCAACATTGAAACCTATGACTTTTATAATTCTTACTATAACTTGAAAATAGGTTACATGTGAATGGGCTCAAATTTTTGTTGACATGGTAGTGTTATATTTGTGTGTGAAAAGAAGTTTATTTATGTGTTACCTTATTGTGAATATCAAAAGTAACCATTGAAGTGTCTCTTTTCATGATGAACCTTATATTTGTGTATCAATCACTAGAAGGGCATGTGGAGGATGGTAGCAATGGTAGGTGTGACTTGGCAAAAGTTTTAGAAGCATCATTTGAAAAAAAAAATTTGGTTTTCAAGTTGAAGTGATTGTTGCTAATTGTATGCATGAAGTTATGGTGACTTGTTTTTTATTTTTGTGTCGTGTTAGGGCATGGAATTAATGTTTGTTAAATAAGAGGGAATGAACAAATAAATTAAAGTTGAACATTCTTAGCAAAGAAATTTCTTTTCTTAATGTGCTTTTATTTTTAATATTTTGAAGGTGGTTAATGAGATTTTTGGGTAGCTTGTAAGGGGGTTGTTATTTAGGGTACACAAATTCGGAGTGCAAGGGTGCAAAGGTGGGGTTTAAATGTGTAAAGGTGGAGTTTGAAATGTGGAAATTTGTATTCACCCTAGAAAAAACTTGACATGTTTACACATTTATGACACCCACACTAACAAAACATTGACATGTTGCTAATGTGACATAAATGTGGCTTTTAGGAACACATTGTGAACTTGCATTCCACATAGGGACCATGGTCCCCCACATGGGAACATGTTTGAAGGTTCAACACCTCTAGCCCATAAAAAAAAAATTCCATGTTGGAGAACATTTTAAATACATTGATTTTTGTTTTCAAAGCCTATGTTATTTTTTAAAAATCTTAAATGGGAACAAACAAAAAAGGAACTTGAAAAAAATAATTACACCTACATAGGTCATTTTTGAAATGATGTATTTTTTTTGAGAAAAATTTTTGAGAAAATTTTACCTTTTAAAAAAAAGAAACCTATTTCATTTGAAAAAAAACCTATGTCAATGTAGGATGTCCATTTTTTCTTTAAAAAAAGTAAGTTTTGGAATCTTTTTTGAAAACAAAAGAATTATTATTTTTGGAAACCTTTGGCATTTCCAATATATGACAAATTGATGTAGGTTATTTTTTAAAACATACATTTTGAACAAAATTGAATTCTTTATAAAAAAAAATTATGTCAATGTAAATGTTTTTGGAAATGACATAAGACTTTGGGAAAATTTTGAATTTTAAAAATATTTTCTTAAAACCTACGTCATTTGTATTTTTAAAATGTTTTTGAAATAACCTATGTCAACATAGGTTTTTGTTGAAATGATGTACATGTTTAAGGAAAACATATGAGATTTTTTTTTTAAATCAATTTTTTATTCTTTGAATTTTTATATTATTTTAAGAAAAACTTGTGTTGATGTAGTTTTTGAAAATGACATGAGTTTTGAAAAATAAAAATAGACATGATCATTTTTAAAACATTGTATTTTTTCTTAATGTACAAGGGTTTAATGTGAAAATGCACATTTTCAATGCACTTCAAATGCCATTTAACAACATATAAGTGCCACATCAGCACCATTTATTGTGTCATGTAGGCACCACATTGATGCCATGAACTAACAAGATGTATTCATGGCATCATCAATGTGGGTGTCATAAATTGGTGGCCACATTAGGTTCCTACAATACATGTGCTTCAAAACTTGAAATTCCATTATTATAAATCATGGGTTTTTAAGAGGTTCAAGTTGACTAATTTGTTATTTGTGATTAATGGACATGTACATTTTGATTAAAGGCCAAGGGCTTGAATGACAAATGTATTTTTTTATTGATTAACTTGATTATAGTTATTTATTTATTTATATTTTATTAGTGAAATTGTATAACATTAATCAAAATGGTTAATGGTCTCTAGTCAAGTGAAATATGTAATCAAGATGGCCAATGTTATTTAATTAAATGTGACATGGTTTGCTACCCTATGTATCCACCTACTACTTGTTAAACACAATTTTAATGCATCCATAACACCTTGACCTTGGTCACTCCCCCTTGCCCCTTTAGAGATTTTCAAAGGGGGGGTTTCACAATTTGTTACCTACTCCAGCCCTTGGCTCCTGATTTTCTACCATAAGCAAGATTTTTATAGTCCTAAACCAACCCCTCCCCACTAACATTTTGTAATGCCATGGTTTGAATTTAATCTATACTAGTTAGAATCCCTTCCTTCTAACTTCTTTATTCTTTTATTTCAATTCTTTTGATTATTGCAGACAATAATCTTACCCTTGCCCTACCACTCCCTTCTTCCTACATTTAACTAACTACAACCCCTAAACTATGTCAACTTCATGCAAGCATCATCATACTAGAAATACAACAAATTTTTACCAACAAAATAAGTGACACACCTCTAAGAAGTGGTTACAATGTAATTTTGGTTCAGTCCCCAAGTTTTCCACTCTTTTCTCCTTATTAAACCCTAACACTATCTCTACATTACTTATTTCCACTACACACTACCTCCCAACCATCTATATCTCCAGAGCTCTCTATCACATCCCAAAATAATCTTCTTATCTACTTTCCTATGTTGGACAACCTATGTTTTAATTCTTTTTGCTTTTGCTACATAAGAAGGCATACCCTTTTCTTTGTTCCTTAAGTCCAAGCCCAATAACCCCAACCTCCTCATCTTTTCTACTCCTAACTTTTAACTTCAACAATGGTTTGAATACCTTTCTTAACTTCCATCATCTGCCCCTTAGTCACCATGCTCATGAGTGCCCCCCCCCCCCCCCCCCCCCCCCCCACCCCCCCCCCACCACACCCACCCACAAACTCCCCACACACAAACAAAACAAAAAAAAAAAACACCCACACTCACCAATG
>Ga0116227_10005269_pt1 | contig 27425 bp, 24 predicted proteins | sample S1TSphgellanicum_FD_89693 | JGI IMG/M metagenome (GOLD analysis project Ga0116227, IMG submission 89693) | Host-associated microbial communities from peat moss isolated from Minnesota, USA - S1T2_Fb - Sphagnum magellanicum MG | ecosystem: Host-associated > Plants > Peat moss > Unclassified...
AAAAAAAAAAACAAAGAAAACATCAAAATAAACACATAACCAAACATAGAAAAAACGAGCCACCAGTGTCTAGCACCCTCCGTTTGGGGGAGGCGGAGGCATAGAGCAATATACCAAATTTGTTGCAAAGGAAATTTGCACTCCATTTAACACACAGCCTAAGTCTCTCATGAGTCTCACCATTCACTTTATGCTCACCTGCCTATCCTCCATAGCAATGGGAACAAAAGGAATTTGATGGAAACTTGATAGGAACAAGAGGAATTTGATGGGAATTGCTTGGGAACTTGGTGAAACAAAAGGATATTGATGGGTTACCGATCAGAACAAGAGGAATTTGATGAAATTTTTTGGGAAGTTGATGAGAACAAAAGGAATTTGGTTGAAACTTGACGGGAACAAAAGAATTTTGATGAGTTACTGTTGATGGGAACAAGAGGAATTTGCAAGTCTTCATTCAAGATTTCGTGGAGGACATTCATGCAACTTCTAAGGTTGTAACCACATCTACCTTCTGTTTCAGTCCCACCTTAGTGATTTCGTCTCCATCCTTGCATCACCAAGGGCTGTCTCAGCTGAAATAGCTCGCTGCCGGTACTGAAATCACTCTAAACCCTAGACTGCTATTGAAACAGGAAGGAACAAGTAAAGGTGGGCAATGGGGAAAAAAATACAGAAAAAAGCGAGCACAGCAAACAAAGGTGTCAAATCACCTTTTAACGCTGCCCTACACGATCTGTTTATTTAGACTCAGACTAAGACTTTGGTTTGACTTGTAGAATACCTTGATTCTGGTGTGATGATGGATCCGTTGCTGAAGGTTTTGCTGTCCAAAGAGTTTATTTCCCTCATTTTTAGCTCTCCTATAGAGTTCTGCTGATTGAGGTTCTCCTCCTGCAAATGACATAGCTGGTAATGAGTATGTTGCACAGACAGATTGTGAACTTTCCAGATGGGCACAAATCCAAATCACTTTGGGTTGAGATATCACTTTGATCTTTTCATTTTCTGCTATGAGAGATTTGTTATCCTTGCACAGTTTCTCAACAGAGATGCAGGTAGCCATTGTTTCTGATCGCCTGCGGTCGATCTCTTGAAGCCAACTCCGAAGTTCATTAGCAAAACTAACCGGGTGCAAAACATGAACACCAAGATCGGAAAACACAAAGATATGGATGCATGCTTTCAGATAGTACCGTGATCAAAGCCCATCCCTTACTGACATGCGCTTCCTCACTGTCAGATTCCTTGATCCACCCAAAAATCTTAGCAATAACCAGCTGTGACATGGGCACATTGAACTCGGCCGTAATCGAAAATTATGTCTGCTAGGCTCAGATTAGCATAGCATATGCAACCAAGAAGGACAGAAAAAGAGGGGAGACAGGAGGTGGCAGGGGCAGGGTGGGAGGCCAACGGACATAGAGGCAAGGAGGCACATAAGGACAGTAGCAGCGTGGAAAAAAAAGCGGGTTAGGAGGTGAGACAGGGAAGGGAGGGCAATGCAGCGGCAAACACTAGAGAAAAAACATGTTCAATTCCACATTGCTTGGTGCCATTGCAGCTGTCTTTGCTACCAACCATGATGTCTCGGTCTAGTGCCAAGCGAAGAAGATGACGACCTAAACCCTAAACCCTATTTCCTACTCACTCGCTCCCTTCTTGCCACAACAGTCGTAAGAGCGCAATAACTAGGTAGGTAGGAAATAGGGTGACTAGGTGGCGGCAAAACATGTTAACTAAATCTGAAGACCTCGATTGGGATCTCAAATGAGAACGACTGACGTGGCCTCACCAGCGTCCAGAACCTCCGGAGATCCCACAAAGCCTCCTCTTCAAAAAGAAAAAAAAGAAAACACAAAGAGACAAAGAAGCAAACACAAAAAAGGAAAAAACAAAGAATGAAAGAAAAACAATACAATAGAAAAAGGAAGGAAACAAAAAAGTGAGGGAAAAAACTGTGAGTGGGGAACCAGAAGCAGGAAGAAGAAGGTAGGGGTGGGTAGGGAGGGCCAAAGTGAACCAGCACCCACCAGTGCACCATGAAGGATGGATGGTAAGTGATCAAGGAACTTTTTTCTGTTGGGTTCCGGTTCCCTAGCTAACCACGATGGTTAACTCAGTGCTTTTTTTGTACTACCTACCTGCTAACAACCAACTTGTGAGTTGTAGTGCAAAAACAGCCCTTACCTTTGTATAAACCATTTACTTACCTAGTTGGTACCTATTTTTCTACCTATCTACCTATATATGAGACCTAATTCTTAAAAAATTGGTTACCAAGGTGAAACCAAATATTAACCCAGTTGAGGTTCATCCGCAATTGAGTGATATCAGGCATCCAGTGGATGGTGTCACCTAGCACTCAGTCCTGAGGTTAGGTTGGGTTTCATCCCATCCAAAAGAGCTCTAAATGGGATTTTTTGGATGGTGCACTGGTGGGTGCTGGGTCACTCAGGCCCCTCGTAAAGGACAAAAAACCACATACTTTGGCATTACAAAAATTCAACGGCATCTGCGCGTTCATTTTTTAGGGTTGGGAATAGAGGTGGATCGTTTGAAGCTTTGTGTGCGGGAAACAGACGACTTCTCTTTTCTCCAGAACACTTCGTTGCAGACACAGCACTTGCATCATCCTCATCACACTGCAGAAACATGGTATCTATTTCTTTACCTTTTCTTTTCTTCTTCTATTGCGTTGGTTTGTGCATCCTCTTAGTTATGTAGTCCTTACAAAGCTTAACTCCCTGTCATAGCTCAGTGGCGCGGTCGTTTTGCCCTAATCCAGTCGGAGGGGGTTGATGGAAATCCGGTGGCTGTACGAGAGGATGCGATCTTTCGCTCCGTGCGTTACTGTCGAGAGCTGTCTCTCGGCATCTTATAGTCTAGTTCGATTTTTTGGCTCGGAAAGATGATTTGTCGGAGTTTTCTGGTTTTAAGGTGGATTCTAATAACCTGGATTCACGTACTTCCTAGAGCTTGTGCTGGATGTTTTTGACAGATGGAATTTTTTTTTGTTTTTTGGTTTGAAGGCTTTGCCAGGACAGCAAACTCCAGATAATTGCCCGAGTTTCAAACTTGTTATTGTTGGTGATGGAGGCACAGGTATGGCAGGTTAATGAGTGTTAGGTCATATCTTGTTTGGTGGCATATATATATGGAGAGCATGTAAGCTTCCACCAGAATAGAAAAAGCTCACCATCCTACCAAAGAACCTAGTGATGGCAGCTCACCTTTGTATCCTAGGTTCACTGCATTTGGTCAGTTTCTTCTCATGATGTGCAAGATGTCAACAGCCTGTGGGTTTTGGTTTTTGGAATCTATGTGTTTTGATCTAGTATGTGTAGAGCTTGAATTAAGGAATGTGTACTAGATCCCTGGAACAAAGTTGCTTCCCTGGTAGAATATTACATTGGATGGTGTACTTTGCAGGCAAGACAACATATGTGAAGCGACATTTGACGGGTGAATTTGAGAAGAAGTATGAACGTAAGTACCTTTTATCTGAATGGAGGAGAGCGCCGATGATATGTGGTTGAGCATAGTCACTGATAGAATCTATGTAAGCTCCGCATTGTCATGTCTATGCAGATTTGTTGTTTGTTGTACCCCTTTTCCTCATCTGTTTGAAGACTTGAAACATCTGTGCAACAGCAATGGTTTGTCATCTGGCATGAGTGTTGTTTTGCAGCCACCATTGGTGTTGAAGTGCATCCCCTTGACTTCTTCACAAACTGTGGTCGCATTCGTTTTTACTGCTGGGACACAGCTGGCCAAGAGAAGTTTGGAGGTCTTCGCGATGGTTACTAGTAAGTCCATCCCCCTATCAGAAGCTTTTTCTGCAGTCCTCATTTTTGTGAAAGGACTTCTGTTGTTATAAGATCTCATATTTGGAATTTTTTTTTGACTGTTCTGTATTGTGCTGTTGTGATGCAGCATACATGGGCAGTGTGCCATTATCATGTTTGATGTGACTGCAAGGCTGACATACAAGAATGTTCCAACATGGCATCGTGATCTTTGTAGGTGAGGAGCTGCAGTGCAATGCCTCCATGTTTGTTTAACCACCATGTGCTATATGCTACCTCATGATGTTGACTTACACTCTTTCAAAACTAGTACTATGGGTAACTGACTATATTCTGTTCTAAGTAAGTGTGCTTCATGTGTTGATGTACCTGCCTCTGCAGGGTATGTGAGAACATTCCAATTGTACTGTGTGGAAATAAGGTTGATGTGAAGAACAGGCAGGTGAAAGCCAAACAGGTTACTTTCCACAGGAAGAAGAACCTGCAGTACTATGAGATTTCAGCAAAGAGCAATTACAACTTTGAGAAACCCTTCCTGTACCTAGCCAGGAAGCTTGCTGGGTATTCATCTATTTCAGCTAGCTAATTTGAATGAATCATGCTTGCTGTTCTCTTTCTGCACGTATTTGCTTGCATGCGGATCATAATTTACATGTGAAATATCTTGACTTTCTTGCAATTTACAAATTGATCTGTATTATGTATACAGTGATGTGAACTTGCACTTTGTGGAGTCTCCTGCTCTAGCACCACCTGAAGTGCACATTGATCTCGCTGCCCAGCAGCAGTAAGTGCTTTTCACTAGCATGACTTTTGTTCATTATCCTGAATTTTCTTTCTGGGATTTTTTATTGGAATTTCAATGCTCCTCTTGTTCTGCAGCCTTACTTGAGACTGTATTGTGATGACTGTGGCAGATATGAGGCAGAACTTGCCCAGGCTTCAGCACTACCCCTGCCTGATGATGATGATGAAGCATTTGAGAGCTAGCTTTTAATCTAGATCTGGTCTTATGTTAGGACTGTCCTATCACCTATGTTGAATTGCAGCTCCCAAGATCCCTAGTAACAAATGTTATTGGAAATGGCCAGACTTCAGGTTGATACTCCCTTTCCTTTAAAACCTTTGCTTCATTGTGTAGTTGTTAAGCACACTATGCCCTACTTTCGACTTTTGACATGTTTTTGATTTGGTTGAATCCTTTATTGAGGATCTGACCATGACACTTGTGTTGTTGATCAGAAGCTGTTGCTCAGTTGATGCTCTGCTATTGTTCTTACCTTGAGGAGGTTTTATTAGACATAGTTTGACTAAGATGGAACAATGTTTGGCAAGGCATTCGATTTTTTGTATTGGTCTATTGTGGTTAGTACTTAGTACCGAATGGAACTGAAGGTTAAGGTGAAGCTCTTCTTCATGGACAATGCAGCAGTTAAAAGGTGCCTGTATGAGAAGGTGCCTGGGCTGACAGAAGTTTGTAGTGGTGAAGGTTTGCACGTAAAGTCATTGGGCAATGACCCAAGACCCATGGGTAACCAGATTGCAAAACACTAATATCCCCTATTCAAAATAGTTACTTTTTAAACAATGAATCGGGGAGATTGGAATCATTGAAACCATTCAATTATTAAATCAAATGAAGAATAACGGTAACAACATTTTCTCTCCGCTATTGCTGTTGCATTTCTTTGGTTTCTCAGCTCTTTTGTGCAAATATCAGATTTTAAACAAACATGCATTGAAAAATCCTGACAGCCCCAGGTAAAAGAGTGATCCTTGACAAGTAAGTGAAAAGCAATCAATCACTTGATCTTGGTTTGTTTCCTGAGTAACTTTGATTAATGAATGTAGCTAGCTAACTGAATTGGATCACTATGCCTATGAAAAACGCCCATTACTGCTAGAAATGGGAAAGTGCCCGAAGTAAGTAAATAACTTATGGGCAAACATCCGAACAACTAAATCCAAATGGATTGTCAATCTATTTGTAAACTTAGTTTTCATAAACCTGACATTTGATAAACATCTCCCATCATCTACGCTACCCATAATTAGGACATTTGCAATCCAATGAGTTTTTGCAATTTGAACATTTGATGGGAAAAAACTTATTACTAGCCTAGTTGATTCAAATTTTAGTGCATAGATTCTAGTTTGGAAAAGGCTTCAAGGCTGCATGGCAATAGGGAAGCATGGTAAGCTTGAAAAAAGATGAATGTTTTGTTAACAATGCCTTGTTAAGGGAGGGTAGGATGAATATTTGTTTTAGGCCAATATGTTTCCCAAAATATTAATGAGCTTTCAAAATTAAAAGCTATGTGTAAAAACTTAATTTGGTTTTAGTTTGCACCCAAAGCTAATAATAAATCATGCTAGTGGCATTCACAATGTTTTGAACTAGGAGTCATTGCTCAAGTTCTTGAATGAGGCCAATAACAACAACATTGCATTGTTGTTTCATGGTTTCCAATGCAATCAACCAATCAAGTTTAGAAACAAAAACAGCCGGTTATTGGGTCTTACTTATGAACCATGAATACATGTGAAGAAAAAATCGAAACTCCTCATATTCCACACCAAACTTAGGTTGAGAAATCCAACCTATGTGTAGAGCATCATATGAATGATTTACAATAGCATGAAACATTTGAAATATTCCATTTGGATGCCCATAACAAGTAATTGAATCAATTCACATATTATATACATCCCTTTCATAAGCCTTGATCACATCAACAAAATCACAAATGCAAACATCACAAGCTTGAGCAAACTTTGACAAAAGCTGCATGTGCTTCAACTATTGGGAAGTCAACATTTGCTTTGTAAGGCTTCGAGAATCCTAGCTGAAGACTTTTGCTCAAGGACCACGAATTCATGATGCAACAGAAATTATTAGAATTTGATGGTGCACACGTTTGAAGTTCCTATCAAAATATTGTTGAGATTACAAGAAGTGACAACAAATCCATCACAAGATTATGGTCTTCCATGGGTTCTCTAAGCCTATTTCAATGAAGTGTATGGATGGCTAGTGAGAGAAGAAAAGGAAATACAAGTATGACATCATGTTTTTGTCACTTTTGGACAATGAACTTATTGATGAATTGTACAACTTCAAAATTAAGTTGAATCTTACACATGAAACTTTGTTGCAAAGCTTTATGGATGTGCTTGAAAGATGGATTTAGAATATTAACCTAGATGCAATGATGGTGGAGCCATCCTTTTTAATACACATCACAAATATGTAAGCCTTCCAAGAATGAATGATATTAACATCACAAACTTACTAGAATGTTTTTACAAGTTTGGTGTGAAATCTAGTTTTCATATGTTTGTACAAAAATCACACGAATTTTGCATTATGGTTAATATGAATGATATTTGTACATATTCAATATCTTAAAAATTCAAATGGACAAGGCATATTTTTTCAATGACATACATGAATGTTGATGTTTAATACACAAAAAGCACATAGTTTTATCCAAAATTACATCATAATAATTGCATGGATTTAGTTAAAATGTAAATCGTACATACTTCATATCAAAACACCACAAGTAAAAAAAACACATCATTTATACAAAAGTAATATTCATGTCATTTTTACACTTTGAAGTCTGTAGATTTTGTATGAACATATTGTTTTATGATTTTTGCACAAATTCTATTGAAATTTCGTGATATTGTAAGTTTGTGATGAAAGTTGTTAGTGATACAAACATGAGCAAACTATCTGTCGATACTATGATTCATGTTGACCACATATAACTTGGTTGGAAAGCCAATTGCCTAATAAGCTCCAAATTGGAAGTATCTCTTTACAAACCTTGTTAATTGTGAAATCAATTTTCAAACAATTATCTATATTTGTGATTAGGATGTGTTTATGTATATTTATTCAACCATCAACAAGTACACATTTTCATCCACATGGAATTTCACCAATACATGGTAATTGACATATAATCACCTTTTAAAAATATATGGTCATGCAAATTTTAATGTTTTTTTTACACATATTTGTTTTTGAATTGAATTGGAGCAAATGTGATAAAATATGTCATGTGGTCTTGAACATTTCCATTTGGTGCAAAACATTAGTACAAATTTTCTTGCAAATTGAGGATTCTACATTTATGAAATTGGCCCAAATGTGTTTAAAACAATTTTGGATTAGGTGTTCCATAGCAATATAGGTTGCCTTAACATATATGGAGGAGGAGTCTTAATATATTTTTGCTTGGTAATTCAAAGTTATTATAATTTCTCATGAATCATTAAGATACTCTTGGTGTTTTTAAAAAAAACATTTTCTTAATATGTTTGCATATCATGTGTTGCAAGAAAAAACACGTAAATTTTTCAACCTAGTTATTGAAGACATAGGACCCATAGCAAATGAAATTGCTTTATGAATGCTTTCAATTGAAGTGACAATTTTGCATAATTGATGACTTGAAATGGAATTAGTTGAGGGTCAAGGCCCTTGATAGGACACTATAAAGGTTCCTGTGCAAGGTAGTTCATAGGAGATGGACATTGATGATGCCCTTGTGGAAAGCATTGTTCATTGACAAATTGATGAACCCTCTAGGTTGGGTCCAAAGGCACACAAAAAAAATCAATAAACCAAAGCTTAATCAAGCCTTCATCATGCTTCATAAGGAAAAAACAAGGTGGTTGAAATAGGTGTAAGAATCTAGTATGTGCACCATTATGTTTTTTAATATAAATTTTTTGTAGCAATTTGGCAATTTTGGTCTTGTTGAAACTTCATTAGCAACTTCAAATGATAATCGTTCCATTGGTGATGTTTAAGATAAAGGTTTAGAACTAAAGGCCTGAAAAGCTATATCAAATAAGCCATTTATATAAGATAGCCTTAATATGAAAGATGTTCTAAATAAACAAAAACATGATTCTCCATTTTCAGAAATAAAATAATGATAAATTGCATTTCATTGTTTCTTGTTTACACAACATTGTTCAACATTGAGGAAAATATGAGATATCCATGGACATAATCATAATCAATGCATAAAAATAAGTTTATTTCAATACATCATCCACTTGGTGGCCACCAAGAGGTTTTTCACCATTTTTAAGGTGTAGGATAATCCACCTAGTGGCCACAAGGTGGTTTCCATGCCAATATCATTGGTGCGAGAACCCAGTTAGTGGTTTGGCTTCCACTTGGTTCTTGGCCTTTTTTGTTTTTATAAAGTTAAGTCATCCTTTGCTTGATGCCTTCGTAGTCTTGAATATTTTTGGCTGATGAAGACATTCAATTTGAGGTTAATATTCTTTTTGTTAATGCAAGGAGAGATGACAACAGAATCAATAATATAAAATGGTCATTTTTCCAAGAAGTAGAGTCATCTTTCCTCCCACATTAGACTTGGCAATTGATGTCAAAACAAAGAAAGGAGTTGTAGACTTGAGTGTTAGTGACAAGTCCAAGCAACTTGGACCCCATTGGGTTCAATATTTATGAAAAAACAAGTTCAGGATTCATGCTATCAAGATGCCACCATCCTACCTTAAACCAAATGAAATAATGTTCCTTTGTACTTTCATTATTAGTTTGTGTTATTTGAAAAAATTGGTGTGAATTCACCTATGTTTCATTATATTATTAATTGTTATTTAACATTATTGATGCAAAAGTCGAAAGAAAACCTTGTGTCTAGACTTTTGATGCTTGGTGATGCCATTTGGTTGAAGGGAATTTCATTTGAGAATGATTTGAACACAAAGGTGTGTTTTGGTGATGGTTGTCTAGGTGGTGTTATTATGATTGAGTGTGATATAAAACTATAGACAGTGGGAAGATTGTTGTAACAATAAGCCTCAATGGAAAATGTGGTCCATCAATGCATGAGCTACTTGACATGGGGTATCAATTTACCCTAGATCATAATCTTCAAGAGGATCTCCCTCAATGTAATCCATGTAAAGATTTGAACGATTGCGGAAAAATAGGCTCTCATTATAACGATGGTGGGTTTTGTAGAAATCCAAATATCCAAAATTTTGTATTTCATAAAAAAAATTTGTTTTAATTATCATGTTATATTTATTTTTTCATTTAAAAAAAAATGTACATATTTTATATGGTTAACATATAGTTGTTGGTATCAAGGTTTGAACCTTGGCCTCCAAGAAGATAATCTATTGTCTTTGCCAATCAACTACAATTTAACAATATAACATAAGTTATCAAAATATCATAATTATGATAAATTGTTTCATGAATCAAATTTTAAAACTTTGATTCTTTTTCAAAAGTCTACACATGCGTGGTAAATAAACATACCAAATTTCAAATCAGTTGAAGGAAATAACAAATTTTGAATGTCATTGTTTAATAATAAATCAAAAGACATTTTTTCACAAACAAAAAAATTCATAACATGAATAGTAAATAGATTTTTTTTAAAGAACTTTCACAAATTTCATTATTTTATGCAAAATACTTTTTGAATAACATAAATAAAATGCAAATATTTTTATTTCCCACATTTTAACCTTTTATTTTAACTAAAAATAAAATTTTCATTAATGTTTTGAATATTACATTACAAAGTTGAAACTATATTGTGTCTCAAAAAAAATTTAAAATAAAAATATATTTTACTATATAATTTATCAACATATAAGAACATTATGTTCAAAACCTTTCAAACTTACATAATGTATCAAGAATATTTTTTTAATAAATAAAAATTCGTTGAATTACATACATAAAATTAATTTTTATATTAAAACTAATTATTTGATTTTACATTATGAGGACTGTATTGTCATCTTTTTTTTTTAAGAAAAAACTTTAAAATTTTATTAAATGAAGGATGAAATAAAATATATCATTTTTTCCAAATTGTATCTAAGAAAATTTTATTTAATTAAATTGGATGTGGTTTGAATAGTCATGGAATATGTCATATTGTAGCTAATTCAGACATTAAAAGGTTATATTAGATCATAAATATCTTATACATAAAAAATGAAATATATTTATTAATGTATAATCATAAAATTTTATCCAAAATTGAAAGAATATTTTTAATCATACCAAATTTAGTAACCTTAATGAGGTATTTTGATTATAAATGAATGTGAAAATTATTTAGTGATTCAAGTTTCACTTGAGGTGAAATGAAATGAGAGTATGGTGATTTAGTTCACTTTTAAGGCCCCTTAGTGAATTAGATTAATAAAATAGTGTCATTTTTTGTAATAGTCTACAAGGAATAAAGAGTAGAAGAAAACTATTTTGCGAACATTATTTTTCCCTACTTAAAGTTGATTCCTTCTTCCAGACTTAACATTCCTACTTTTGTTGAACACAATCCTTTTGGTGACATAAAAAATATTATTGAAGTTGATGCCAATGACATGACATTACTTTAAAAATGTAGCAATGAATGTTATATCCAATTTTGTACACATGAATGGACATGAAAAACAAGGAATCATTTCAATTGAACTAGTTTAAATTCAAGTGAACTATAAATTAGATGGTTACCATAGTACATTTTCAGCTTTGGCACTAATTATATTATTTTCTTTTTTGCTGAAGTTTTTTTAAAAAAACAAATCTTTATGTCAAAAAACTTGAATATTGAATGAAGGCAATTGGATTCAAACCTACACCTTCCTCATTGAACCCACATTGTTTTTGATTAGTCTAACCTACACTACACCAAATACTTTGTGAGTTTATTGTATCTAATCATTATATGTGAAAATTTTCAAAATAAAAAATTGTGGTGCTGAAACATAAACTTCAAATTATATTAATTATCCGGCACTACTGTGTCAAATCTGAAAAGGTATTACAATATATGAACCATTTTTTATTAAGTGTATGATGTTATGTTTCTTTTTAATGGATTGCCTTAATTTTTGTAAGGTCTTTCCATTGTTAGAATACCTTCTGCACCTTCTTTTGGGATTGAAAAACATGTGGTGTTTTTAGTTCCCCATCTTTTGAATATGCCATCTTTTGATGAGACACCTTCAATTTTAGGTGTTGGAATGTATTTGCTAATGTTTTTGGAGGTGGGTCCTTTCCATATTACTTTTGATTTGAATGGAATTCTTGTGGCAACACACTTTGACATGGTTCAAAAGATTGGGCTTTTGATTCAACATTAAAAATCGTTTATTCCATCTTGTATGTCATTTTCAAGCCTAAATTGAAGGAATTCATTAAAAATATGTATAGCATAATTCATAGTGTACATATTGTTTATAACCCAACATTAAAGCATTGATAATTACTTGGATGAAATCTAGCATGAAACACAAATTACCATCACTTCCTCAAGGGTGTTTGGCCAAGAGTGTTGTTCATTTTTCATTTGTTAATCCTAACAAGCCTATTTTCCATAAAATTTTGATGTTTTTTTTTCTAAATATTGTGACATTCACACTTATAATACATTGTTTGTAGACAATATGCCTTACAAATGTTCATTTAATGAATCATTTAGTGCCATTTTCCTAGAGTGTTTTTGTAAAGGTGACAATTATTTACCAAGTGTTATTCTCCCTTACTTAAATCTTTTCATTGTTTTGGATATGGTGTTAATAGTTTTGTAAAGGACGACCCTTTTGGTTATATTAAAAGTATTAGTCATAACGATCCTAAATTTATTTGAGAAATGCATTAGTAAGTGTGATGCCTCATACTAAAAAATGGAAATTTAAAAAAAAAAATTCAATTTATTTTTTGCATTCTTTAACTTCATTTCTATTTTCTTTTGAAACCTCTAACATCAAGAAATGTGACATTTCAAAATCATTAGACTTAATGAATTATATTTAGTTATTAATGGAATTTTTTTGTCTAGCTTTTATTTTCAAGGTTTACAATTTCAACACTTTTTCGATTTCGTGGTTATTAGGTTGAACTTTGTACTTACTCTCTACCTTTTTTCACTATGTGTTTTGTTTTAATAATTTTTACCCTTCACAATTATAACTACTTGGTGGCGACCTAATGTTTTATGTTTATAATTTTAATCTTTTTCAATGGAAACCACTTGGTGCCCACCAAATGATATTTGGTGTGTTTTGAATCCAATAGATTAACCCTGCTTGATTAGTTCTTTGTGGATGTTCAAGGTAAACATTGCAAATTATCCCCCAACATTCCAATTTTTGTTGTCATGTGTTCCTATGTCACTACCTACAACTATCGTTATCATCACACATACAACACATAACATAAAAATATCTTAAATGGTACACTACATCCAAACCCAAAATATGATTCATTTGTAACAAGTAGGAATCCAAGCCTTAAACATAGAAATAACAAAAACCATGAATCAAATAAAATTGCAAAACATAGGAAAAACTTGCAAACATGAAAACAATATGTTTTGGAATCTCAAATCATCAAAAGTGATTTGAAATCACACAACTTGAGATTATATTCCATGACAAAATATTTTGAACCATATTCATACCTAAACTGGCTCAAAATAAAACTCATCAACTTAACTAACCTAGTTTATTCCTAACTAAGTGGGACTTAACTAAGTAGTTAAACTAACACGCTTGACATTGTAATTTGTTGGACTAACAAATATTCTTAGTTTTTATAGGTTGTTGGATTAACATCTCTTGGTTTTTGTAGGTTTTTTTTATGGGCATAATTTATTTATGTCCATCTCCACCGACCAAGGTTTGCATAAGCATTTTTTGTTCATTTGTCTCCTACCCCCAAAAAATTGTTAATTCTTAGTGTGAATGTTGTCATATATTATGTTTCACATTGTTTTTTTACAAGGGAATCAATATGTGAGGGGAGAAATATTGAGATTAGCAAAGTGGAAGTTCCAAGAATTGAAGTGAAAAATTTCCTTTCTCAAACATTTTTTTAAAAAAAATTTCAAGTTGCTCTTCTTGTTGCTAAAAAACGTTATGTGAGTTTTTCCTTGTTGATGCTACAAGTTTTTGTGAATCAATTTATTTTCATTTGGGGACGTGAATAGTGTTCTAATTAATTCCTCTTCCAAGAAATTTATGCGGATAATTATTTTTCTTTTGGGTACATTATTTCTTAATTCTTGTTTGCATGGATTTCAAAAACTAAATGGTTATAATCATGTTTTTTTAAGTTACTTGCAAGTACTTGAATTGGACCTAAAATTTGTGGCAGTTTAAAAAATAAAGTTCAAGTACTTGAAAGTAGGTGAAATGTTTTTGTAAGTATTTGATTTTTTTTTCAAGCACCTGAATATTGATGTGGTGAACATTCTAATATTAGTTTTTTGGTTAATTGACTTTGTTTTCATAACTAAAATCATCCCCAACCCCTAAAAAATGGGGGATATTTTTGAAGATATTTTTGGGGTACTTTTTCAAGTCCAAATGATATGACACAAGTTGCTTTTAAAAGCTAGAGGGAGGCTAGAGATGCCCATGAAAATAAAAATAAAAATTCATTTGTTTTGAAATGTTAAAGGAAGGTTAGAAGTTTGAAAAACCATTTTTTTTGTGTTTTCAAGTAGAAAACAAGGTAACAAATATGTACCAAATATCTTGCTTACACCCTTTAAGGATTTGAAAAGTGTATATTTTGCACATCAAGGATTGCCTTATGGGAAAGAAGACCAAATGTTGTTCCTTGACAATGAACTTATCAAAGCCCTTCAAACTCTAAATGTAGTGGTTTCTTCATTGAATTTTTTAGAAGACATAAGTTGTCAAATAATAAGGTGTAGTGGTTGGGCCTTGCTTCTTATTTGTGTTAGTTTGACTGTCATTGGCAAAAAGAATTGGCATCCTCTATGAAATCATTGTCAAATACTCCGAGTTGTTTTTTATTTTTTCACCAAATTATTCTTGGTTCATGCATCATATGGAAAATGATAGTGGGGATGTTTGAAGCATTCAACTTCTTTTAAATATGAAGTTTGAACTTTATCACCTTTTAAAAAATCATTTCATTTGCTTTCATAATTCATCCTTGAATTAAGTTTACTTATCAAATTCAATTATTGAATTTTGTTTGTGATTGGTTTGGATTATTGATTATAGACCACACAACAATGTTTGCAACTCTAAAAAGAAAGAAGTGATGTTCTCTAGTTTGATTTTTTATTTTGAAATGGAACTAATGTAGTTACATTTGTAATTGCTAAAGAATCACAAATATTTGAGTTGTATTAGTACTACATGTTAACAATTGATGAATTCCTTAGGTGTTGTAAACTTGCAATCCAAGAACTTTCCTAGTTTTTAATTCAAATAACACAATGTAATAATTCTTTTTTAAAATGATGGATCTTTGATGATTTTTCTATTAGTATTTTGAATTGAATTTTAAAATTTAAAAATCCTTTTTGGCATATATCTTTTGTTTTACCTTTTGAGATTTCAACTTTTAGTATTCATCATGTAGTGACCACCATGTATTAATTCAATTCTTGTACACAAATTTGTATTCAATATTCAAATTAGTCTTCCTATTTTCTTATGTGATTTTTGTGGTCACTATCAATTTTCTTATGCATTTTGCCTATTGATCACTAGGTTCAATTTTTTTTTTTTTTGAACTATCCAAATTATTTAAAATTATTTTTAGACTTTTTAAAAGTTCAAAATAAATTAAATACACATTGCATTTTTAAATTCTGATTCCCACTAATGTCTATTGCAATAGGGATAATTAAAAAGTTGATAATGCTAATGTTTATTTTGGTTTTACATTTAAAGTTCATCTACAATCTAAAAAAATTATGATTATGACAATCCAAATAGTCCCCCTAATTGGGCTTTTACTTGAAAAATGAGAGCATACCCTAAAATGCAAGAGTGCACACACCAAATTACAAGAGAAGATACACCAAAGTCACAATGCGAAAACACATATCATGAAGCTGCAAAGGAATGATTGCAAGCTTTATACACAATGTGAAAGGGGATGGGACTCTCATACCTCTAAGGTACCAAGTTCACTTTGATTGCAACAAGCTTGAAGGTGGAATTGGCCCACTGTTGGAGTTTTTTTCTTAATGGTGGGTGGATGTTGGAGTTTCTCAAGTTGTAGACTCAAGCATTAGGTTTTTGTAACACTCAAGGCAGCAATGACAGCAAAGTTCAAGCCAACATTAGTAGTGACATACATTCAAACTAGGGTAGTATGATGAGCGAAAGCCCTCCATTGCTACAAGGCAAAGACTTTGCACAACTATTTAGGAAAATTGATGCAAATTGATTAGCATGGGGATTGGCTTTTGGCAAACACCGGCTCATTGGTTTTGCAAAGGTGGCTACAATGGATTGAGTCTTCCTGAAAATTGTGGCGCTTATCACATCAAAAGCTATCAATTGTCAGTGATTTTGGCCCAAGCCAACATCCCAAAATAACCCTAGAAGGTTAAATGCCCTTTTCTTTTATCAAAAAAATGCTAAAATTTGCCTAAACAAAAAAACTCCACACCCATGAGATGTGAGTATTCACATGATTTGTACATCTCATGTGGATTTCAATATTCAGATTTTTTTCTTCTCAAATTTGGAATATTGAGTAGTTAGTTGTAGTTGGAAGAGTTCTTTGCAGCTCAAATGCAAACTTAATTAGTTTTCAGAAGTAATACAGTTTATTTTTCAATCTTTATAGCCAATGTTATTGAAAGGATATTCAAGAAACAAATTTGTCCAATACTTTCCCCCTCAAAAACTAACAACCAACAACCTCCTTTTGCATGATGATGCATGACATTTGAAGCAAATACATCATCTATGACGATGTCATTAAAGAGTCTCAAAGCAGTTTCCATGCTCCCACAGTTCACATACATGCAATTAGACTATTGTCCACAAAGACATCAGCAACATCATATTGAAGGATCTTCTCATGGACTTTGCATGTCCTCTTCAAGTGCCCATTCAACACCCCCCCAAAATGTGACATAGTCCAGAACCACCCCATTCCATTAAAACTTTTGGCATAGTATGTATTCCTTCAATTCTTCACATACCCCCTAAAGTACTGCAACATTTTTTTTCTTTGTATTTTAAACCACTTCCTCACCAGGGGTTTATTTTCAAATTGTGTGATGGGCCTGCATTGGCAATCATCCACAAGAGGAATTAGCCAAATTTGGCTACAAATCAGAAAGGAAAGTGTAAAATTTTAAGAATCCTTGTAAATATGGATATAATAAAAAAAAATTCCTCCAAATTGTGACATTGCCTTTCTACAAGTGGCACTAGATTTTTTTTTTGTCTGCACATGATTAAATTTCACCTAAAAAAATAATGCTACTCCTCACATGGAAGATTTATTGGTCAATCATGATCGATAGGTGGACAAAATTTGCATATGTGTCACCTTCTGATTCGTGGTTTGAGACAAATGCTGTTTCTCATAACCTACTACCTTCTAGGACATAGATGAAATAATCTAGTTTTCATCCATAAAGAGCCCTTTCTGTCTGTGAAGAGGGCTTGTCATGAGAAATAGTGCTCGATTATAGGTAAGCTGAATTTGCCTTCCCCATTGATTATGTCCTGTAACCGGCTCAAGGCCACTGGCTTCTGGATATAGACTTGATGCTCCCATGCCTCCACTATATCCGGTTGCTGGCATCCTCTTGCTGGTGACCTACTCCAAAGACACCTGCTGCCATTTGCACACACAACTTCCACCATTCAACTGCAGGCAAACAGACAGGTGAAAAACCTTGCACTACCATAGCCTAGGGTCAGTTTCCACATTGACAAAACAAATAAATTATTATTTTTCTTCAAAAAACGAATTCATATTTAACTTTTGAAATTATAATTTTTTTTGTGTGATCTAAGTAGTGGAATTATTCAGAGTGTAGTAGCCTATGATAATTATGATGATTTTCAACATGTTAACTTTATATTTTCACAAAATTTCATTTGCCTATTTTCAGGATTATTTAATGATGAAACTGACCTTAGGGTAAGGTACTTTATGTTGGGGGAGGAAGCTGGCTCCTGTAAGCCTCCCCTAATTTTTGGGGGCTACAACCCTCAGAGTAGGGGAGGCCCTGGGGGGCAGGCCATTAGGGCCATTCCCTAAACAGAATTGCCTCCATTCCAAGCAAGCAACCACATCGTGTGCAGGCATCAAAATGAGCAGTTGCCCATCATCATCTGTGCTCACACCATTTAGCACGCTTACAAGTCAAACAAGGCCTACTACTGCACACAAAGACATCATCAGACTTGCAACCAGCTGCAACATTTCACACATGTGTTACTACTGCATAATCAGGTTATCATAACAAGGCATCACAAATACGCTGGCCCTGCCAATAGATAAGATGTTGTACATCTACCTACTGTGTGTCCACACTCTCAACACCCAAAAAAATCCGTTCCAATCTAAACAGTCTAAACACTTTCACCAAAGAAACCGGTTCCCCTAATGTGAAATCGGTTCTAATAAGGTAAAACTTCCCAAAGTTGGATCCAATGCAATAGTCCCTGTCCCTGTGGGGGCAGGGCCCAATAACAAACCCATGTAATGAGTACCAAGAACTACCAAGACAATCACATTCTCCGAGCTGCCATCCCACGAGTGCAAAGCATCCAAGAAATTTTTTATTCCTGCCCAAGTTTCTCTATAATCTCTTTTTTTTAAAAAAGTAGTCACATAATTTGCAATAACACTCAAAAGATGGATATCTCATTGGGCAGAGTACCTTACATGTTGTCGACTTGTGCTCAATGAAAGCCAATTCAGGTTCCCGTTCCTGAATTCAAGTTCTTGAATTTCGCTTGAGCCTTTTAACTTTCTTCTTCAGCATTCAAGAACTTGTTCCCTAGGCAAAATTGTTTCTTGTGACAATTTAAGAAAATAGGGGACTAAATTGTTGTGAGGAGTAATTTCAAAAATATTTTCATGCTAGGCATTGTCATGCAATGACATAGAGACTCAATGCTGCATTTAATTCATCGCTTCTATTTAGTGTTTGCTGCTCAAATGAGATGAGAGTCAAGTCTAGCCCCCCATTTTGGAAAAAAAACTTCCCTCATGAGCTTCACCCATCATGAAACACCAGGTGAGATGTTATTGTGAACCTAAACATTTGCAGATCACAAGGTGTAAGAAAGGCAGAGTTCTTAGTTCTTACGCTTATTCCTTAAGAGTACAAGGGATTCTACACTTAACTTTGTAGGTGTAATATCCCTCGTCTTTTCTATTCTAGGAGAGAGTTTCATAGGTATAGGGTGCCCTCCAAATACAATAGGACTTTCCTATGAATGCTTTATCAAGAAGTAACACCGCATCCATCTTATTGAGGGTGCCTTGCTATGGAATCCCAAACTGCAATTCAGTTGTGAATTTTAAATGGCATCTCTACATATTCATTAGACTTGGCTATGTATTAATAATCATTCTCTAACTTACTGATTACGATCCTCTCATTTGTACTCTGCTTGTCCATCGCATTGACTATTGTTCTAAATTTATATGTATCACACATACACACGCAAATAGCTTACAATTGGTTGCAGGAGCCACACACTTACTTTCATCTCCTGCACCCCCTGGATGAGGTTTAGATATGAGCCAGAGGAGTCAAATGCGCACTTTGGAAACTGGTCCAGCTGCTTTGACCTCTTTCTTCATTTATGTGGGTCATACACTCCCCCATATCTTTGTCAGAGTCGTTTTTAGGTGTGGATTTTAGTTAGTTTTGTAATATCTTATGTGGAGAGGTGAGCCTTTGGTGATGCTCTAGATCTCCTTTTTCCCTCTCAACCTCAGAACCGAAGCTCATTAGTGTAAAAAAAAGCTTGACTCAAAAGATGGGCATTGGCGGAGATAACTCGAATTGATTAGAAAAGCCCTCTAAGTTTCTCATATCAGTTTATGGAGCTAGACTACCAACTCCAAAATTTTAGCAAACCAGAACACTGGGTAAATTTAGATCCCTTTTGCTTATAAGGTACCCACACAATTGATGTTCGGCACTTCTTTCCCAAATATATATTTATTTATTTTAGAAAATGAGGTTATGCAGTTTCATAAAAATTTAACAGTTTAGGAACAAGTGTACATCTTTTGTCATTTATTTGTAATAGTAACTGAATGTTTGGGATGAAAATGTTTTTTTAACAAGTTGGGAGTTTGATTCTCAACAATCTTGGCAAATATCAATAATTTTTTTAGCTTTTTTCAGCTAGACCTTTTGCAAATTATTTTGTGTCAAACATCACTCATAACTAAGGTTTGTGGAAATGATGTGAATTCCTGAAATAATAAACAAACCCAAATTGCCCCTGATAGATTTTTTTCTTCCAAGCCACAAACATGATCAAAATGGAGGCTAGAGAACCAATAACCAATTTCAAAGTTTAGTAATCCTTAAAGCCAACCATGGAGCAATAATCAAACCAACCTTGCAATCCAAAGGGTGCTCTTTATACAAAGAAGTTCTTCCCTAAAAATTCTCAATCATAAAGCACACAGAAAATTCTTAACTGCATTTGTAAGTTACCTTATATCTATGGATATCCCGTTGAGAAGCCAGGAAATCTTTTGCCACTACTTCTTAAGAGTGGGAAGGATTTTACACCTTGATCTTATGCCTACAAGTACATGTAAGATACCTCTCACTCCTAAGGAATATGAATAAAGCACACCTATGTTTTTTTCTTTGCATTTGAAGGCACCTCTGCGCATAGATGATTCAATCATCAGTTGAAAGACCCTTAATCACATGCAGACTTTCTACCATTTGAATAAAAAACATTTAGTGCTTTTATGCTGTGCAAGGCTTGCTCCTCACAGGCCCTTAATTTTCAAGCCTACACCATTGGGTTACTGCCCTCGAAGCTACAACCCTCAAATTAGGGAAAGACCTTGGGAGCATGCCTTCCCCTATACACGAGAACCCTCCCCTTCGAAAGCCTTGTAATCTACATATGGTTAGGTTGCTGGTAACTTTAGCTGTGTGCTTCATGATGGATAAAACCCACTGGTGGTGGACATTCCAAAAACAAGGGGATTAGGTTTGGGAACACTCCCACCCTAGGCTTTCATCCAACACTTAAAAATTGTTTTATCTTTGCAAATTAGTCTTAGTAAATCCTTCAGTTCGAAAGGCAAGCTTGACAGTTGCCTTTCCAATTGAAGACCTGCTGGGACTGAAGTCTGAGACTGGAAACATGATCCATGAACGCCACCATCACATGACAAGAGGGCAGGCATTTAAGGGGGTGTATGGTTACATGAGGGGCACTATACAGAAAGTGCACCTCTTAAATGCACTGACAGTCGTTGCCACTATCCTCAAGGGCACTCTCACCTGGTTGCCACCAATAAAACATGTCCATGGATGTAGAAAGCAAAGTGTGCATGGTTTGGAAAAAGGATGTCAACACCAAAAACATGTCTATGGATGTAGAAAGGAAATTAGGGGAAGGCATGCTCTCCAATGGTCCCCCCCCTAATTTGAGGGTTGTTGGCCCACAAATTAGGGAAGAAGGCCCATTGAAGTAGGCCTTCCCCAGCATAAAATATTGCAAGGTTCTTTTATGTGAATGGTAAAAGGTTTCTTCAATTGATGAATGAATCTTCCATGCAAGGACATGCTTCCAAATAAAAAGAAAAAACCTTCAAGTACTTTACACCAAGCCTTGAAAGGATGTCAATAACCATAACATGACGATAGATATAGAAAGGAACATTATGCCATGCCTAGAAAGGATGTCAAGGCCCAAAACATGCCTGGAAAGGATGTTACATGCATGGCATATCATGAAAACAATGTATGCATGCATGGAAGAGGACATGGTAAACCACATAAAACTACATACATTTAGGCCCCCAAAACTTGAACTTCTTTCTCTGGGTGAGATAATAGATGACTGCTTCATTTCCGACTGATCAAAGGGAAAAAAGATGATCAAGGCATCAAGCAACTCATGTGAGCAAGTCTAAGCTTGGTGTAAACACAATTGGCCAAAAGTTGGTGAAGTAAGAGTCAAAAAAACATTTGAAGATGACCTTGTGAGAGATTTCTTTCAAATCTCTTCGGGTATAGGAACTTATTGTTTATAACCTTTATGTCCTGGAAAGTCCTCAGGTTATGCAATTCAAAATCAAAAAATGGATGAAAATTCTAAACCAAAATTGTGTGCGAATTTTTTTCCCATAAACTGGTTGCATTTGTGTTTCAAAAACTGAATTCACAAAAAGGATATATTTTTTGCAGTTCAGTGGAACCTCACCTTAGGAACAAGGTGCAATGCATAATGTTGTATGCTAACAACTTCAATTGCAACATGAGATATAAAGGTAGTTTGGCCACTAGATGTCATAGTCCATTGCCCTAGACTCAGGCTCCAATTAGTTACAATGACCCCATACTTGAGCTTGGGGAAAAGCTAAGCCATTGTCTTGCTCTTGTTATGGTTAGTAAGAAGTGATTAAGAAATTAACATTAGTGATATGGGTCACTTGGTGAAAAGTCATTTAATCTATTAGAGTTAATGAAATAAAAAGTTTCTGTTTTAACTTAGCCTCACCTAGTTGTGAAGGATTAAAGACACCCTTAATATATTGACTTGTATTCACATTTGATAACATTTTGATAGAAGAAAACTGTCTGGATCACACTTGAGTGGTGAAGGCAAACTTTAGAGTCATCTTCTTCCTCCCAATGGATGCTGTTGGGGAGTGAAGGTGTGAAATCATAAATCATTTTGAGTTGGGGAATGTTGGGCTTGTTGAACTTTGTACACTTCTTGCTATCTCTTTGGGTGCACAATGCACATGATAATTTTAGTTGTGCATGTTGAGGAATTGCTAGTACTAATGCAGTGTGTGTGTGTGTGTGTTTTGATGACACTTGGTTGTTCATTGTGTGACAGAGGCATATGACCAGTGTCGTGTGATTATTTGAATCGATTAACAACCCTGGGTTAAAAAATTTCATAACACAATCCCTGTGAGATATTTTATACTTATTCTTGAGTGCTGAAATCCTATATTAAGATTGGGGCCACTAAACCCTTTTTTTGGAAAAATAAGTAAATATGTCAACAAAATCTATAGATGATAAGTCTTGGCTACAGATATTTCAAATCAGAGATCCACCATTTCCATTTCTTTGAAATATTCAGAGAAAACCACCAGTCCCTATTATTTCAAAAACCTTAGAAAATCTATGGTTTTCATCAAAGAACCCTTAAAAAAACAGGCAGTTTTCTGTGGGCATTTATTTGAATTTTACAATAAAAGCTTGAGAACTGTGGTCATATATTGGAATAAGTTTTTTGGTTCTTTTGAGAACCATGGTTACAAACCCTGTGAACCGTCATAATAACCACTGCGTCTGTTAATTATAGTTTTTGAGTGTTTTAGACTTATGTTCTAAGGATCTCAAATTTCAAGCTTGAGCCTGGGGTGTTCTATTTGGATGCTCATTGCTCAAGATCCCTATGACAATGTCCAATTTAGCATCAAATTCATCCACTTTAGTGCACCTTATTTCTTCGTCTTCAAAGCCAAATACATTTACTGTTGGCCTTAGTTTCTGTTAGGACAAAGCAACCCACAAGTAAAGAATGAAAATGTCTTCATCTGTTTTAATGGCAGATCTATTTGTTGTTGATTTCTTGATTTGGGTTGTTTGGGTTTGTTTCCAAGTTGGTTAAAGTGTTTACAAAGGGTTCCATAATTAAAACTACTTAGCAAGGGAGATAGCATTTATAGATGGATGCAAAAACCTACTACAATAAAGCAGAGAAAAATAGCAACAAATAAACTTAGTATACATATATCCACATTGTGTTGAAAGCCCTTATAGCTAGAGACTAGAGAGCTAGCATTAAATGAATTATTCTAAGTACTCCCTCCACAAAACACCTAGAGACACAAATTAATTGAAGGAGTAAAGTAGTAGTGTTTCTTGTGCCCCCTCCCTAAGAATTCATCCCCTCACCAGTAACTACCCATCCATCCTCACCTTCATCCCCTACTAGATCCTTGGATGTTTGTTGTTATTGTTGTTGGTGCAGTAATAATTGGTTTTCTTCTGCCTCTACCTCCTCATCATCACCATCATCATCATCCCTAGAGGCAGCTAGCTAGGCATGCAGGCAGCAGACACCAAAACCCATTCATGAAAATCAAAGAAAAAGCTACCCATCTCTCTTTTAGAGTCAGACAGGCACTCATCCACAATGACAAATTATTTATTCAGCTTAGTAAGTAGAAGCTATTATCACATCACAGAAATCCCCTCTCATCATAATGAAAGTAGCATTTGTACTCCCCCAGACTTTGTCCAAAAGACCCAGAAATAAAGTTTCAAGCTCCATGAGACTTTAGCATTCAGCACTTGATGGTTTGCAATGCTTTTCACCTAGCAAAATTAATCCTATATGAAGTGCAAAGATATTTGAACCCTTGAAATGACATGCCCTAAAAAATAACTGATAACTTGGATCATAAAATCTGAGCCCCAAGGCTTACCTTGCAAAAGTGAGGCCCATGTAACAAAAGAAGAAAATGGGGTAGTGAGTTTAGTGATTGCTTGTTGATGCCATCTCCTTGAATTGAACAAAGAACCAAACAATGAAGTAATTTCATTCATGAATAGTAAACCATATTGAAGCCATTGGGGAAGCTTCTAGGGCTCATTATTCATAGTTCTTCATGAAGGAATGAACAAGGTGCTAGCTTCCAAAATCCAGAAATTGTATAAGCCCAAGAAGCAATGGCCATATGTGATAGTTTAGAGCATGTAAAGAAGCAAATAGGAGATGCTGGGACTTGTGCACGAGTGACATTATATTGTGTACACACTTACAACATGTCAAACTTAGTAAATGCATTGAATTCCATATTTAATTTTTGTTTTGGATTGTACTCTATGCTGCCATTGTTTGTATTGGGAAGTTATGTTTGATTCCCACTTGGTTTGTGGAGAATCTAATTATTGGGTCATGGTTATCTCTATTAATATCAATTATATGAAATAGGTGGATGAATTGGGTGTACCTATGATATAGAAAGAAGTGGATCCCACAAACAGATTGGCTTGATAGATTGTTCACTAAATTTAGCTTCAACAACACCTTTTTGATAAGGCAAAAATCAAATTGTTTGTGTTTGAGAAGATACTGGGGCAAGAATGTGAGTGTAATTTTATATGAGATACTTGGGCCCATTGTGCCATTTTGTATGATATTTTTATTTTTTATTTGCATCCTCCGTCTCCTAATATCCTATTACCAAAATTGAACTTCAGCAATAGGCAATGGTCATTTCCATCATGTACGACTCTTTACCCAAAAAGAAATCTCTTAAATAAAACTGGACGAACAGGGTTAATAAAAATGTTTTGAACTTGAGATAGAACATTGGATGCATGATGGGAATCTCTTTATTATGTGGGTAGAAAAGTTGGAAGTGGGCAACTCAAGAAGTAACTTAATCCTTGATATTTGGAATGTCTTGAAAAATCATAAAATTGTTGTTTCAGACATAGATCCAAATTGGTTTTTTGGTCTTTAAAAAAATACTCAATCATGTTATTTTATTTATTGCAGCAAAATCTTTATTCATTCATAAAAGTACCAGTAGTTGACTATTTTCAATAAAAGTATGTTTTCAGTATATTTCACCTAAAACCAGTGACCACCCACATAAACAATGAGTTTTCTTTTTTCAATACCTACCCTTCAGAGGAGATCTTTGTTTTGTTTTGTATTCAATACCTACCCTTCAAGTGAAACAAGGAAAGAGCTGTGGGCTCCTTGGGGTTTGTGTTCCCATCCTCATTTCATCCATCCGTCTCCCCATATAACTGTTTTTGTTGGTTTTTTGTGATGTTTGCGGGTTTTCACTTTTGTTGTTGTTTGCGGCTGACGAAGAGAAATGCCCAAAGAAGTTCTTTTTTTTTTCTTATTTCCAATACTTACAGTTCAAAGTCAAAGAACAATGGTAGTGGGTTCCTTGGGTGTGTGTCCTCATCCTCATTTCATCTATCTGGCTCCCCCACAAAACTGCTTGGTTGTTTTTGTGTTGCCCTCATTTCATCCATCTCTCTCCCCCCAAAACTGTCGTTGGAATTGTTCTTGTGTTGTTCTTGGTCCTCATTTCATCCATCTCTCTCCCCCCAAAACTGTTGTTGGAATTGTTCTTGTGTTGTTGTTGGTGCTCGTGGCTGGTCACAAAAGTTTGTCACAGGTCACAAAATTTTGTCACAGAGCTGGACAAGAAAAAAACAGACAAATGAGTTTTTTTCCCTCCTTCAAAACCTTCCCGCTTCAAACTGAAACAAAGACTAAATGAGATCTTTCATCGTGTGTCTACATCCTCATTTTGTTCATATCTCTGCCCCCAAAAACTTTTATTGTTGTTTTTGTGCTGTCCTCATTTCATCCATATCTCTCCCCCAGAAACTGGTTTTGTTCATTTTGTGTTGTCCTCATTGCATGCAACTCCCCCAACAAAAGTGTATTTTGTTGTTTTGATGTTGTTACTGTTTTCCTCTGTTTTCTCTCTTTTGGTGCTGTTGCGGATGGTTTCAAAGTACAGTGTTGCACTGGGTAGAAAAAAGCCTAGAAAATTATAAATATATTTCAATTCCAACACCTACCCTTCAAAGCCAAACAAGGACCTTAGTGGGCTCCTGGGGTGTGAGTCATCTTTTTGCGATGGCTATATATAGCCAAAAAGCTGTATTAAAAATTAAAAGTGCTAAATTCAAGTGCTTTTTGAGATTTTCAATAGCCTGAATTTGATCAAAATTTAATTATCACATTTCTACACATGGTTCAAGTATTTAGCAAAAAAAGTAGAAGGATGTTTTTCTTAAGAAAATTAAATCTGGCGACCTATGGACCATCGCCACTTCGGCTACATCACAAAATTGCCCAAAGGAACACTGTGAGTGGCCTCATCCTCATTTTATCGATCTCTTTACGAACAAAACTGTTTTTGTTGTTTTTGTGTTTGTTTGCTGTTTTTCGCTGTTTGTTTTTCGCTGCTCACTGTTGCGGCTGGTTTCGAAGTTCGTCTTCGTCGTGGCCAGCGCTGGGCAGAAAAAAGCCGGCTGTCCTCGCTGGGCGGGGGGGGGGGTTTATTAACGTAAGAGTGGCGGGGGAACTCTCGGGGTTGCATTAAATGCAACTAAATGCAGCTGTCCAGGAAATCCGCGCTCGCCAGGTTTTTGCTGGACGAGCGCATTTAATGCCAATAAATGCTCTCGCTTTCCCGCTCCAACTCCCCTCACACTGCTTTCACTGCTCCTCCCTCCCTCCCTCCTCTGTTCCTTCTCTCTCTCTCTCTTTGGACCAGTGTTTTAGTTTTCATTTTATTGGTATCAAATTTTTGGCGAATTGGTTAAAAAAAATTAGCAAAGGTTAGTCAAATTGACACTAGAAAAACAAAACATTTGAAAAAAACTTCCAATTGCTTTGTCTAAAAAAAAACACGGCTCTGTTACTGTGTGGCTGCTCCCACACACATGCACCCCCCCCCCCCCCCCCCCCCCCCCCCCCCCCCCCCCCCTCCCCCCCCCTCCCCCCCCCCCCCCCTTTTCCGGTTTTTTTACAACTTTGCCCCCCTGCGCCACCGTCCCGCACAAA
>Ga0116227_10005270_pt1 | contig 27424 bp, 14 predicted proteins | sample S1TSphgellanicum_FD_89693 | JGI IMG/M metagenome (GOLD analysis project Ga0116227, IMG submission 89693) | Host-associated microbial communities from peat moss isolated from Minnesota, USA - S1T2_Fb - Sphagnum magellanicum MG | ecosystem: Host-associated > Plants > Peat moss > Unclassified...
ATAGGAAAAACATTAAAAAAAAAATCCTGACCACCACAAACCCCACAAAACACCCCCCCCCCCTCCCCCTCCCCCCCCCCCCCCCCACCATATTGGATGTATAGATTTTTGACCCATAATTATGTTCACGACCATTTTTGACTTAGGACTAATAACACGAGCATGAAATTGTGGGGACTATGTTTTCCCATCCATTTTGATCAAAATTTTTTTTTTTTGGTTATATATTTATAAATGTTATTTTCATATGTTTAAAAAAGTTAATTCATAACTCTTTTAACAATTTGATGTCATTTTGAAATTTAAAAAACTCACACATGTATGTGATTTTTTACTTGGTGAAATTTCACTCATTCTTTCATTATTATGAGATGTTAAATGATTCTCAATGAACTTTACTTGGTGTGTAGAATGGATGACATTGCAACACTTGCATAATTGTTTTCCACATTTGATTGTTGTTTTGTGAAAAATGAATTTTAAAATAAAAACCATGTTCTACTAAAATTTAGAAAGTAAACTAATGGTGGCTATTTTTAGTGCTCTCCTTATAGTCCAAGGTTGAAATCCTAGTGGGGTGATAACAAAACATCTACACGTCATTAAATGTCTTGTCAAACAAGTTTTAAGTTTTGAGGGGGAAAGGGGTTGTGTAGAGCAACTTGGAACCACGTGGTTCCAAAACTAGACCCACTTTGCATGCTAAACAAAGCTCAATGGGGGCATTTAGTGTCTTCCCTTATTATTTAATAACATTTGAATTTTGAAAATTCATAATATCTTTTTAATAGAACAAATTGTTCAAAGCTTCTCACTATATGTTTATATAACTTAATAACACATTACATGAAGTTGTTGTCAACCAAAAATAAAAACCCTATTAAGTTCAAAATCACATAAGAACTTTAAGCATCAAAGTTCATTGAACAAACAATTTTTTTTTTTCCAAATATTTGTTTTGTCCATTAATAATGTTGATAACACCCACCTTTGGACTGTGTTAAAAATTTGCTTAATTTTATACCAAACGGTTTGCAAATTTAACAAGTGGCTTTGCAACCTAAGGCGGGTGTGGACTAATGTTGACTTGGTATCTACTTTCAAGTATATTCAATTGAAAATTATTTTAATTTTGATTTGAGAACTAACAATCCCCATCACTTGCAAGATATGAAAGATTTGGAAATTGTTATTCATGATCTATCCAACAAGTCAAAGGACAAAGGATTTATAGGCATTGGAATCCTTTTTTAAAATGACAATTCAACTTTGAAGTTCATGAAATACCCCAATGTAACTTTTTTAAAAGTTAAAAACCTAAATACACCCAATTATATATTGCAATAAATGCAAAAATGATCAAAGCTAGTATTTTTTTAAATGCAAATAGTTAATAATAACAACATAAAAAATTCACAATCATATTTTACACCAACTTTCATGGCCAATTCAAAGCTCACTTAATTTCATATCAACTTCAAGTTTTTAAAAGTCAAATCAACATAAGAGCCAACATATTGTGAGTGGCATGAAGCTAAAAAAACGATGGTGCAAAAGCTATAAAAAAAAACCTTAACACACCAATAACTTTCACTCACATGCAATGCCCAAGATACATAAGTTCAAAATGAAAATCTTCAACTTGCAACAACATTAAAAATCAAAGAACTAGGTTTAAAAAACATTCAATCCAAAAAAACCTTAAACAAAAAATCTTGAATCAATTGAAGCATAAATTTGCATAAGAATTGGTGTTATGCATCACACAACACATGGTTATAACATTAGAAATTACATTAAATAACAACCAATATCCTTGGGATTGATTCAAAACACACTAGGTGTTCAAACATTGGAATCAAAGTTTCATTCACTTTTTATGTTACAACCCATGTTTAAGGAGTAAGATTTATGCTCTATAATGTGATTATTTGTCATGAATAATACATGTTTATGGCATCTTTGAATTCCAAGGTTTCTTTGAAATTATCACTTTGGATGTGAAGCAAGTCTTGACAAGAATCTTTAGCTTTCAAAGGTGAAAACATGCCCCTATGTAAGCCCCCATTCTTATTTCCCCTTTCCACTTTTCTTTATACAAGTAACGATTTTTTGAAAAAAAAAATAAGAAACTTTATTTGAGACCTCTTTCATTCCACCACACATTTTTAAATCTTTAATAGCATATTGACAATATTTTAACAAAACACGCCCAAAACAATTGGTAACATAAAGTTGTAGCAACTTGAGTGAAACACAAGAGACTTGTAATGTTAGTTAAAGCTAAGGTGTTCAAATTCACACATATGCTACATGACCTTGTCCAACATCTCATAATGAGCAAACAAATCCCAAAGTTGAATATCCATGGCAACCTCAAAGGTTTCCCAAACCTAAAAAATGCCCATAGTAAGATAACGTGGAACCCATCTTTTGTTGATGTAATTGACAACCAATGTAAAAAATCAAAGCCTCTTTAGAACATCCATAAATCAAATGTAGTAATGAATATGTTAGTTTCAAGAAGGGTAGGAAGGACATGGCATTCCATGATCTTGCTAACCATGTTAGGCATTACCTCATTGCTAAGTTATCATATACTTGAAAACATAACTCAATCACATTGTTGAAAAAAAGCCTTCTTAACCAAATGTTTTCAATCGAATTAAATAAATGATAACCTTTCACAATGTATACCATCAAATCCTCAAGAAAATATTCTTGAATAGGCTTTGATTTTTTGTAAAGAATTTTGGTGCTAAAAAAATCAATAATAGAGGTGAAATTTGGTTTCTTCCTTTGTTTAGTTAATTGTTAACTTCTATCTATTGTAGCAACATCATCTTCACCCACATCTTTATCACTGACCAATTTGTTATTGATGCAAACCCATCATCACCATGCTCAACCCCACCTTCGCTAATGCCAACATTATAATCAACAATAAAAACCTTCATTTTCTATCATTCCATTTCAACTAAATTTTTTCTCTTCATTCATTGAATATGAGATCCTTCAAGTTTTTAAACAAAATAAACATTAAAGTGATGAAATATCAATAAAGACAAACTTGGAACCAATGAAGTTTGTAACATCAATAGAATCCACACAAGCATTGAATTACCATCAACCACGTTCAAAATTCAAAGCACAAAAATATTGCACAAGCATTGTTTTACAACAAATGATGTTCAAAGCACCAACAAAGTCCACACAATCACTCATAACAAAATAATAGCTTGCAACTTGCAACATTGAAAACAAGGAAACTTACCTGTTGCAAATGGTTGTTGGTAATCAACAACATCAAAGAAGAGGAAATCATAAAAATTAGATGCTCCTTTTTGTTGCATTATCATCTCGACAACGAAGAACCTTTTGCTTTTACAAATAACACATCCTTCAACACATAACTCTAAAACTTCGAGCTAACATTTTAAAACCCTTAAACTTTCTAAACTTTAATGTCTTGCATAAGTTGGTAGCACGAGATGCCCACCAATGCATCCCACAAGCTTTGCTAATCATTCTAATTTTATTTTTTTGCTAGTGTAAAATTGACTAATTTTTCTAATTTTTTTGAAAAACTTCACCAAATTTTCAATATCACAAGATTGAAAAAAAAACCTAGACATATAAACCTATATATTAAGATTGGGGTTTGTTTGTTTGGATGTGGGCATGCTATAACCCTAAACCCAAACCTTGGGGCTCCTCACTTTGAAAAGACCTCCACAACAAGACAATGTGCACATTTGTAAATAAATTAAAAAACCAACAAGCTAAACTTATTGAATTTACAATGAAGCTTGTTTTTGGAATTTTTTTAAAGTTGTTTTCTCACAATTCCATAGGAACTCTAAAGTTAATCTCATTTCATTAGAAATAGTATTGGGATGGGTGACCTTACATGATGTTTGATATACTTGAACCACCACTAGTAGAAGGTGTCCATTAACCCCTACAAAATAAACTCATAATTCCAAATAACACATGGGAGAACATTCCTATTCCTTAATTAGCCTTTTGCTAATTTCTTACTAAATTTTCTTCATGAAAATTACATATTCCATAATGGCCAAAAAAGTTGGGAAAGTTTTGCCAAAAAAAAAAAAATCTATTAAAAATGCCAAATAATGGCGAATTTTATTTAGATTCTAAAAAAAACATTTAGATCACATTTTAGCCATATTTTTCTTGAATTCTTTTGGTTCCAATGGGACGCAAGCTCCAGCGGACTCCAGAGTCCGCAAACGCAGTTCACGTCCCTGGGTCCCACGTTTCCACCTCCTCCACCGTAGGATGAGGATAGATCTTACGGCGGGGGTGCAGTTCCTTCTTCCTCGGAAAAGAAAAAGAAGAGAAATTGGCGAAAAACGCTTTCTTTCGAAGTTTTTCTTTTGGTTGCCGTCGTTTGTGTCGCAGCGTCGTCTTCCGTCGTTCGCCGTCGCCAGCCTCTGCGCCATCGTTTTTGTCGTGCAATGATTTTTCTCTGCAGAGGAGCTTGGCACGTTCCAGTCACGGTCGATCTGCGCTTGTCAATTCTCTGCTTTCGCAGCTCTTTTTTTTCCGCTTCTTTTGAGCTAATTGGAGACCGGAATACTCACCGCTTGCTGTGCGAAGAAGATTGATTTGATGATCGTGTCCTTCTTCCCTCCGTGCGCGCGCGGCTGCATACTGTTCTTTTCTGTGTCCTCCTGTCGTGGTCGATTTCACCGGCGGCGCTGAGGAGGATTTTTCCGTAACATCTTTTTGCGACAAAGGAAGGAATCAAGGAAGGAAGAAAACTCTTCTGGATCATCAGTTTCGCAGGTACAAATTCCCCGGGTCGTTCCTGCAATGTGCGGCGTTTTTTTCATTTGGTTTTTTCCTTCTGTCTGTCGATCGAGCGTCTATTTTGTGGTGTTCGCTCTTCGTTTGCAGTACGGCGTTGCATGTCATTGCACTTCCGAGAAGAGGGGAAATGATGACCGAGAGCATTTTTGGCTTAGAAAACTGAAATTTGCCTTCGATTTTCAGCTTTCTCTGTTTCCCGTTCCCCTTCTTCTTCGTCTACTGCGTTCTGTTCTGTTTTGGCTTTCCCAATCTCGCTTTTTAGAGAAAGAAAACAGGATCCGAAATCGTGGTATGCTTGTATTGCATATTTAGACAATTCTAGACGCTCTGGTTGTTGTGCGGAGCTGTGCGAGGCCAGTATATCTTTGGATTTTAGACCATTACGTAGTGCTGCATTTCGTGTATTCGATTCTATTTTCTCTGTTGCTATTTGAGATTTTTGCTCCTGAATTTACTTATCTCTTGTAGTGCGTCTCCTGCACATGGAAGTATTGCTTTGCTTCAATCCGTTGGCTGACTGAGAAAATTCTCCTTCGGCTGTGATATCCGATGTTAAGAACGAGATTCTCCTTAGTTGAGCAGCTGGTCTTCAGCTTTGTTTCTCTTTCTTCCTCCAAGAAGTGTGTATGTTCCTGCAGCTTTGTTCTCTTTCTTTCTTCCTTTGGAACTCGTTTTGCGGCTTATTCGGGCACTTTTACAGCGTTTCCCTACGCGGGATAGGTAGCCATTTACTGGCTGTACTTTTCGTGCTATCAATGTCCTTTCTTTTGAATTGACGACTCCAAATGTACTATGGAACCAGGCCTATCCCACCCGGGCTGGTCTCACTCAAGACTGCTGGTAAGTTTGGCAATTTGCTGGGCTCATCGTTGTTCCTTTAGGTGACAACGGGCTCTTCCAGGGCTTGTTCCAAAGAATAATTGGCCGCCATTTCCCATTTCAATTGTGTTGGGAGTCATCGATTCAACAAAAAAGGACACTGACAACACAAAAAGTGGACTCAATAGAGGGCTACTTGTCCCACCTAGGAAAAAGCTTGGAAAAGTGCTTGAATAGGCCACCACTAAATCCAGTTATGTGATTGAAATGCAAATCATTCGTTTAAAAACTAGTTATGCTTTGCAAATTGTTGGTTGTAGAATCGCTGGTTGTAAAACCAGTTACACTTTGGAACAGGCCTTGGAAGAGCTGTTGCCACCTAAGGGAACAGTGGCTCCCCACATTCCTGGGCGAAACCAGTTGCATAGGATAAGAAGTATGCTCTTCCATATTATGAGGTGACACAAGTTCAACAACTGTTGACCTGGAAGAAAGATTCGGTACTTCTCTTTGTGATCCTTCTCATGAAAAATGATTGTCTATATGGAATAGGGGGAATTGATGAGAGCTTTGGACCTCACTGCATCTGATGCATTTGATTCTATATATTGAGATGATTCTATATATTTCAGATGTAATTTCACAAATCTATTGTTTGTCCAAAATTACTTACTGCAGATTATTACACACACATTGTTGGGAGGTAATTGTGTCAGTGGGAAGTAATGGCAGCTAGTCACTATCATGCCTGTGGAGAGGAACAGAATATGTTTTGCAGAGGACTAGTATTGGGGCAGAAGAGGTCCTTTTTTGAGCTTACTTTTTGCCATGCAGCAGCAAAGGGTTTGAAAGAGACCTCAAAAGAAGAAGCTGGTTTAAGGGAAAAAGGAGATATGAGGGGCCTATCTTTCTGGTGTTCACTCTGCTGCCTGTGCCTGTGCTTCCTTTGCTGTGCACCTCGTCAGCGCAGGCGAGTGGTATCCCCCTCGGGCCTATACTGAGCTCTGGCTCTGCCCTGGATTTACTATTTGTTCCTTGCGCTACATAAATTCTCTTTCAAAAGCGTTTCAGGATAATCCTGACATACATACTGTCACAGAAAGTTTCTCCAAGGGTCAAAGAAGCTTGGCAGGCCTTCTGTGTGTGATCATGACCAACTGCTCAAACTGGCAACTCCAATGCTGGTCAATGGCATTCTAGCTCCAGCATACATGGTTGGTATGCTAAAGTCTTCACAATGATATTTCAATACCTATGCGAATGTTGTTGTGGGCATGATAATAGTGTAGAGTCGAGTGATCCATGAGTCACATCACATTGAAACTCTTGGGCCTTGGCTGCCACTGTCAAGTAGCTAAACTTCTTCTAACCTGTCCTCAGCTCAAAAAATAATTGGACCCTTTAATGGGAACTCTCTGGTCCACCACTGATGCACTGGACTCTCAGAAATAAAAGTTAGAGGAGATGGCCATTGCAGACATGGCAAGTGAGCCAGAAACTGAATAGGGGAAATTTAGGTTCTTTTCTATACACAAAAATCACACAATACTTCAGAGATATTTTTACTGCAACTCATCAATAGAAAAAAGTCAGTGGAGTGGTTTCCCTTTCTTGATCGAATGATCTAGAGCTCCACTTCTAGAACATCTCATTATGATCATACTTTTGAGCAGATTTACTTGGTTATAGAAATCTAGATCTCTGGTGTTTGAATTTCAGTGTGCCGATTAGAGTCTGATTTTTCTTATTTAGCATCCAAGTTCCACTTGGTTATGTTATATGGCATATTTGTTCCCACAGGTAAAGGAACTAGAGCGGGAGAAAGACATTTTCTATGAGATGTCTCTTGACAAGAGCATTTGCAGAGGCAACTGCAAAAGGCTTAGTGACAGTGACCACGTTGGATGCTGAAGACCCTGGAATTTCCAAACATTGGTTTGCAACTGGAGACCTTACAGAATGGTTTGCAAAGTGGACAGCACAAAGCAAAAATTTAATACTATGCAAACCATTGTGACAAAAGAATAGAGATTCACATCTCAATTTGTTGCAGGCCAAACATGTCACAGGGAGATACTTTCAAAGAGAAATAGACCCAATAGAGACATCTTCAACATGATCATGTGATGTACCCAGCAATTGACCACCCCAAGTCCTTGAGAGCTGGCTCAATAGAGTTTAATGATGGACATATTTCATGGTTTCTCAATCAGAACAGAAAGTGACCTTTGCTTCAAGTGTATTTAGTGCCATGCTTTGGACACTGGTGGACATCCAGGTATTTCCTCTCTAACCTTCTCTTTGGTTTCTGTTGAAGACATGTGAGATCGAAGTTGGAGTAATATATCTTGAGGTAATCATGGGTCTGCATTTGAGGAAATGGATTTCAAACATCTCCATGTCTTAGCAGGTCCTTCTATTGTTAAGTTTAGGCTGTTTGGTGGTGTACCCGTCCTTGCTCAGCATATGCTATGTGCCTGTCAGGATGTGATCTTATTTCCTCCCAATTTGCAGAAATCTAGTTGACAATCTCTCATGCTATTCTTCTTCTTTTTTCCTGTACAGGATCCATGTGCACCAAACACGCTCTTCATGGTGGTGGTGGGTTTTATCACTGGCTGATGTGATTTTACTTCTTCAATAAACTGAGAGCAGGCAGGGAATTTTATGCATGATGGTGGTGGGTATTGTCACTGGCTGATGTGATTTTACTTCTCCAGTAAACTGAGAGCAGACAAGGAATTTTATGCTGTGATACTACTCAGTTTTAGTTGTTTCATGTTTGGCACCGTTGCATATCTATCATTACTCTACAGAGAGGTTACCTTGCATCAGTTGTATTATGGGCAACACAGGCTGGATTGGGACCTGCAGGATGCTTGAATTTGGAGCTTTAACAGAGTATTGAGGGGACTTGACTAAGGTTCTATACATATCTTACCTAATTGTATTTGAGTGTATTCATCACATTGATTTTTCTTTGGAACATGATCTGTTTCTGAGGAGCTCACTTGTATTTCCAGTCAACAACTGAATGACAGGTGATGAATATACCATAAGGGCATTCACAAAAATTGTACAGTATAGAAATTCAGTATGCTTCAGTGAATGTGTGCCATGAACCTTTTGTTGAAATCACCATGAATTTGGATGTTGAGTGCCCATCTTACACCTGGACTTGCTTTCAAAAAATTGAGTCACAGGTTTGAGCTTTCTCTTATAGATCTGGGACATGATGGAGCTTGGACCAAACCAGAGGATGGAAAGCTTGTTTCATCTGGTTCCAAAAGTTTGATCTGGGCTTCTTGCCGGGTGTTTACTTGTAATGCAACAGCCAAACCTGAACCCAACAAAGGAAGCTGCACTTTGGTTCAAACAAGGAAGATGATGCTCTCTGTGTGATGACATAAGCAGATTCTATGTCTGCTCAAGCAGACTGAAAATCTGCACCGAAATTGGTTTAGAGGAAACTTTTGCCCGCTTGTGTCTGCAGATATTTGGATTGTAACTCCAGCAATCTAAAATGCAGAATGATGAAATGAGTATTTTACCTTGCAGCAACAGGTCTACAACGAAGCCTGTGGTGGTGGCTCTACAGGGTTACTTTGCAAAAAATCCAAAATGAGGGCAGCAATCTCCTGTTGCTGCAGCTTGTATTTATGGTCAGCACCCTCCATGATTCGAATGACATGGTTAGAGATTCTCTTGGCAAACTCATGGGCATCTTCTACAGGGACAAGTTCATCAGCAGAGCCATGAATTGTCAACACCCTGCATTGGTGTGGGATGGAGATTGATGCACGGTGCATATCTGTCGACAACCTCTCTTGTATATCCTGTTTCACAACTCTAAACTCGAAATTTCCAGCATTATCTCGAACATCCAAGAATCCCTCCTCTTTCAGTTGCTGCAACCGCTCCTTCCCACCCAATCTCCCTCTAATTCCTGCCACAGAAACAAAAAACAATCCAGTTCAAAACTAAAACCCATGAAGAGATTCTTCAATTGCAGAATCCATTTCCCAATTACAATTGCAGAGTTTCATTCCTGAATCATGGAATTTTTGTCACTGCAAAGCATGGATGCAGAAACTTGTTCACTAAGATGCATCTTGAAGCAGTGTTTTCAAGATACTAATGAAACTTTACTGAAGAAGCTGCAGGTTTGATTTAGGGTTTAGGAAGAAGAGGATTCAGTGAGCAAGAGTAGCAATCTTTGTTTGGATGCAGAAACTTGTTCACTAAGATGCATCTTGAAGCAGTGTATCCAAGATACTAATGAAGCTTTACTGAAGAAGCTGCAGGTTTGATTTAGGGTTTAGGAAGAAGAGGATTCAGTGAGCAAGAGTAGCAATCTTTGATTACCTCTTCTGAGATCAAAGCGTCCACTGATATTGACAATGATGCCAACATCTTGGTACTTAGAAGCATACAGTAGAACCGCATTTCCTCCTTTGCTATGACCAATCAAGGCCACAATCCTTCGTCCTCGTGCTCTCCAAAACTGTACCACTGCTCTCAAATCCTCCACTTCTCGCCAGTAATTACCGTACGCGAATTCGCCACCACTCTCTCCGTTTCCAGTGAAATCGAACCTGAAACTGCTCATGCCTGCTTCCTGAACCACTGCTGCTGCGATTGTCACCAACGCGGGTAGCTCCTTTGACGACTGAAAGCCATGACACAGGATGCATAGCTCCTCCCTCCTTTTCCTTCCTTCCTCCAATATACCCACCAACTTCACTCCCGCTGCGTTCACCACTTCCAGCTTCTCAACTACCACATGTGCAGCAGCAGCAGCACTACTAGAATCCCCCCCCATCGTCCATCAACCAGGAGCAAAACCCCAACGCTGTTGGACCGCTCACAAACCGGAAAGAACCCGAATTCGGAAGCTCTTTCGTTGTTTTGCGACAGAGATTGTGCCAGAACAAAGCAGGTTACGAGTCTTCCACCTCACGCCCACCCAAGGACTCGTCGGAAGCCCCTAGGGTTTCCACAATTTGGGGGTTTTGCACTAGAAGTTAGAACCCAATTAGGCTAGGTTGCTCACAATTGCTAGTTAGTTTTCTCTGAAGACCCTAGGGCTTCCCACGCTTTTGTTTTAGCCCCAGAAGCTGAATAGTGTGTGCTCAAAATGGGTAGTAAGTTCTCAGAAGTACCTAAGGTTTCCCATAAGTTTGATTTGTCCCCCAAAACCTCATGTGCAACAAAGTGTTTTCTCACAATGAGTTGTAAGTTCACAGAAACCCCTAGGGTTTCTCTTTTCGTTTAGATCCAGAGGTGTTTTGCTCACAATAGGGTGCAAGTTCTTCTCAGAAGCCCCTAGGGTTTCCCACACTTTTGGTTTAGACTCAGAACCCTACGAGGGCAATTAGATCTTGCCTACAGCAGGTAATAAGTTCCTGGTAGCTAGGGCTTCAAACATTTTTGGTTTTTACCTTACAATCCCCTGGGCAATTGGTGTTGGTAACAATGGACGGTAGGTTCTTTGAAGCCCCTTGAATTTCAGACACTTTTAGGTTTAAGCCCTCAAATCCCACTGGCTTTTTTGGTAGTGCTCACAACAGGTAGTAAGGTCTCAAAAGCACTTAGGGATTCCCATACAATTTGGTTTGTAGTTTACACCACTCATCCCATGGGTATTAAGTTCTCCTCAGTTCTCTCCAGTTTCAGAAGTGAATTTTGAGGATTTTTGGGTGATCCAACTACCTCCACAACCGAAACTAATGGGAAGTACCAATCAGCCCTTTTAAGTGACCATAGCACACGCTTGACTGTGAATTGCAGGAACCTTACATCATGGTCTGACATGCTGTAAGGCTACATAAATCCCAGCTGAACCCAGGGTTTCGGAACTTCCAACTTGTGAGTTGATCACCTTAGAGTAGAGCAGCCATCATTCTTTTCTTTCTGGCTGTTACATTTGAATTACAGACAAAATATGAACCTTGCACAGTTCAGCCACAGTCATATCCCACACTTACCGCGTGCAACTTCTTTCTCCAGGTATGTACAGTTGCAAAATATGAATCTTGCATTTATCCCAGACTCATCAGCAAAACAATGCCCCTACAGCTATGCTGGCAAGAAAATTCAGTACATCAATTACAGACTCTTCTGAATACTTTCTGACATCAAATTTAAAAAATGCGCATCACCACATGCAAGCATAACTTTTTGTCTGTGCACACATTGTGTCCTTCGGTTGCTAGAATCATCCAGCAATTTACTGATTATTTCTGCAATCAACAACCTGTGTATACTCCTTGAGCTGTGGTGAAAGGCACATTGGATTAATCATTGCTGTTCATGTCAGCCTCCAAGCTAGAGATCCATGAACATTAGCAGTCAAGCAGAACCAGAGACATAGAGTGACAGCACCAAGAGAAGGTCACTGAAGAACCTTTAAGAGTACAGTGATAAAAGCACCAGTTGAGCCCATCACTCCTACAATAATCAGTAACCCCAGAGTTTTGATTATAAAAATCAGCCCAAAAAGTTCATGATCACTAAGTGAAGGACAAGATTACAGAGCACAAAATCTGCAAATGCTCTCTCAGGGGGAAGATCCTGCACAGAAACAAAGGAGCTCAAGTTGTTCAGACACTACTGCCACAAAAGAGAGTCATAGCAGACAATCTAGCAAGCAAAGCATTTCCATCTGAAATCAGCACTTCAGAAAGCACTCAGGAGAGAAAAGAACCTTGAACTCCTTGTTTTCTTTGTTAACTTGCATGCGTAAACAAACTGCTCCCATTCAAAGCATCACCCAATATTTGTCAAAAAAACATCCATCAGAGGCAAACCCCATACTACCACCTTGGAAGTTAAGACAGAAAGCAAGAGTCTGCCACCAGATTCCTGGGGAAACACAACCAACTGCAAAGCATGTAATATGACATTCAAAACGGACTTTATTTGCAGCCAAATACAGTACAAAGTCTTGTTCCCAGCTATAACTTATGGTCAACATTGAAAACATGCATTGAGACCACATGCCTTGCCCACTAGCACCCATCACCTTGTGAGAAAGAAGAAACAAGATGGGAAAACTAACCTAAAATCCTCTACACAAAACCACTCAACTGTTCGATAGGAAATGTACCTGCTAGAACAGCTGAGCCAATGCATGAGAGGATGCCAGATAGAAATGCGTTGAAAGGAAATGAGCCCACTAAGGACATGTAAACCACCTGTATCAAGTCCCACCATCCATTGTTAGAACATGAGAAAGATCAATAAGCAAGTCTGTTGATAGTGAAAAGTGAAAGAACAATGCAATCCACAACACTCCCCCACAGCCCCCGCCCCCAAAAGGTACAAAGCAGCACTAAGTGTTCAATTTCTTTACATTGAAGTGTGAGAAACATTCGCAAAGAGGATCCGAAAGAAGCTGACCTGAACAAGCACTGTTGACAGAGAGAAAACTACATATAGGTCAATAATCTGCAGTGTTCAGAGAGATCCAGCACACGTTAGCAACTTCTAAGGATCTTCCCAAACAATCATGAAAACCCTTGACCCCCTCCCCGTTCACAAATCAATCATAACCCTAAAATCAGGGAAGGAGCAAGTGCAGTCGGAGAGGAAAAAGTATCGTCCCCTTCCCATTTCACTACTGAAACTTAGCATGTAAGCGTAAGAAATGCACAAAGATCTGCTACAGAAAAAAAAAAATCCGCAAAAGAAAAAGGGGGAAAAAAACACAACGGATGCATTGCAAAAGCTTGTGATTGAACACAAAAGGAAAAGACAGTTTCACCTTGAGCTTAATAGGCGTAGCAGCATACGCCGATCGCAATGCCGTGACAAGCGCCCGTGCATCCGCAGTCGTGCTCCCCATCGCAACCCCTCTTCCCGTCTCGGAGTCGTCTTCTTCTGCACGGAGAAGAAAATGCCTGCAGTTAAGCTCTCAATTCGTCTTGGAGGCCAGTTTCTAGTGGAATCTGGGACGTCCAGTTTTGCGATTTGATACGAACCGTCAAAGATTCATTACATCGAGGGCTCAAAATCCGCCACGTGTATAAACCCTAAAGGCGACAGTGTTTAGGGTTTGAATCTGTCTCAAGGGATTTCTTTCTTTCAGCATTTACTCTTCTCTTTCTTAGCATGTTCTCGCCGAGTTCCTTGTAATCGTGATCTCACTGAAGAAGCTGAAAGATTGGGCTTCTCGAACTGTTTGAGAGAGACGAGGGCAACAACAACAACGGCTGGATTCTTCGATGAGATTTTTGATAGAAGCATGTAGAGTTGATTCTTACTCTGCTTTTCTTTGTTTTTTGGCCTTTTGGAATTTTGTCATGGAACTAGGTATTCAAAAGAGCTGTGGCGTGGGTGGTACATTGATCTCTGATCAACAGCAAGTCTGTTGGGTCTATTCTTACGTTTTCTCAAATTTTTCTTTCTTTTTGCGCTTTAATCAGAACAGAATCTGTATGGAAAAAGAACCCCAAAAAGAGCTCTTCAATCCTCCTGGATTTTTGGTTGGGGTGGGTGATGGTTGAATGTCATTCAAATAGATCCCCAGAGAGAATTATTGACGATATTTCAGCTTTGGAGAATAGGAACCTGATCTCTCCGCAGAATGTTTCGTTTTCAATATGCAATAGAAACGCTGGATGCAGATGTTTTTGTGTCAAGTGGTTTGTCTGAACATTTGGGATTGAATTTTGTATACTTATATTTGCCTGCCACCGTCCAGAGAGCTGAAGAAGCGAGTGGCTAAATCATGGCAACTGGTTACTGCTGCCATGACATACACTTATCCTCAGCTGCTGCCATCTGGATCTGATGAATGAAGTGAGTGGCTAATCATGGCTGCTTGTCACTGCCATGGCTAGCAGTTATCTTCACCCGCCACCATCTGGAGCTGGTGAAGTGAGTGGGTAATCATGGCAACTTTGTCACTGCTATAACTACCCACTGATGTTGTTGTGATGAAGAAGGTGATGGTCTGACACTTTGTGAGCGATCTCCCATATGGTTATGCCTGCACTCATTGTCATGTTACCCTTCCCAAGAATTGTCGTGAAGATTTCTCTGCAATCTCATACATATATGTTGTACAATGATCATTCTGTCTATACCCCTCAGACATAAAGAGTGGCTTAGGAAACTTTCATGCTTAGCCCTGTTGTGTTGAGGGTTTATGGTTTAGGCAAAGGGCAGTCATCATTTAGAGTTTCACATGTCTGAGACATCCCGTTTCTTTGTGCCAAGTGCTGGATTTGGGTAGTTGTTGGATTGCTGTAAAAATAATGTGTAATGTGCAGAAAATTAGTTCTCATCTCTCTCCTGTGAGATCTGGAAATCTAAGGATTCAAAGGCAATTATTAACCAAAGATTTCGAGCATAATTCATGGTTTACTATTAGCTGCACGGCAAAGTTGGTTTTCACTGAAATCGTGTTTTTGAGGGGAAAATGTGGTCAAGAATGTGGTGGGCATCTCAATTCACTTTTGCAGTTGTTGTCTTAGTGCTTTTTTTTTCTTGTTAAAATTGTGCGACAAATCCAGTAGTTATATATGCACTTGCATTTTGACTGGAGCTTCAAGGAGGGGGTGCTTTTAGAGCTCTGAAAAGAACCCCCTGATGCAAGCTCCATACAGCAAGATAATTAGACTTCTGATGACTACATTGCACAAGTGTTTGCTGTGTGGACAGATACGGGTCTCACATACTATATAAAAGCCTTTCTACAAGCAAAATGATGTGGTGTATTTCTTGTAACTCTTTTGATCCCTGACATTGGTGTGATAACTAAGGTCTGCTGAATTGACTTTGTTACATAAAAAAGAAAAAGGTGCAAACAAAGTTCTTGATTACAAAAACCTCTTAGAATGTAGTGTAACTGGAGTGCATGTCATAGTGGACAATTACTACTCTGCCCCCTCAAGTGGGTGTTCTGTTTCCAGGATGGGCTTCGCCAAAAACCCTAAACTCTAAACCCCCCACCCTTCTCCTTCACATAATCAGTGAGCATTAACCAAAAAAAAAAAGCTTTTTTGGAATCATGACAAAAATTTGAAGCTCAATGGTTTTGGGGATTACAACATCTAACGCTTCGATTGGCACCATCTAAGGGTGGGCATGTGTTGCCCAAGCCATGATCAAACACTTTTAACATTGATTTCGTGATTTCAAGCACCAAACACCTTCCCCATTGTTGCAACCTACAAATTAATATGGACTAGTAAGAGGAAAGGGCAAAATCAAGAAACTTCGCAAAAAAGATTTGAGTCAAAATTTGACACCATATGATCGTACAACACCTTGCAATTGCCATAGGTACGAAAAAGGCTAAAACTATTAGAACCCCTAGCTGGGGAAAAAACTATAGATTATTAATTCATGGTTATCTTGACACGTTCCCAAGTCTCAAGTTAACCCCAAGTTGAGATTAACTTTCTCAAATTGCAGAATTGGGTGAAACTTGGGGCATGTTCCTAGCTCCCAACACTAAAGGGGGTAAGAGAGGTGTGCTGAAAGCTCCGAGATTAGACTAGGAAGAGGGACAAACTACTTAGTTATTCGGTCATGCATCCAAAACCAACCACAAGTTGGTTAGAACTCATTATGTACCCTTTTGGTGTTGGGATAAACCACGAGCAACCTTGGACTCACTTGACTCACCACGGTCCGGGCTCGAGGGAAGTCACCACCTTCCCCCATATAGTATTCTCTATAACTCTCCACCACACTTGCATTCAAATGACTCTTTTTCTCGAGACTCCCAAAGTGAAGTCCTGAAACTGTCCCAGTTTGGACTCCCGAAACTTTGGGCGCTCATAACTTCTCGTCCTGAGCTCGGATCGGGACGAGGTCTAAACCAAAGTTGTAGCTCTCCTTGAGAGCTTTCCAACGGTGTGTTGCACTTCACCTGCACGCACCGAGATTGGGTCGACATCTACACTTCAAGACCTTTTCAACGGTATAAAAAATGCCTCAATACAAGGTGTTTTGACCCTTACAATCGTGCTCTAAATTTTCGAGAGTCCTAAAAACTCCCCAGTCCCATTTTCGGGAATGTGAGTGATGACCTCATAACTCCCTCAAAATAAGGTTGCAACATATTTAGTGTCAATCCAAAAATCTTATAACTAAATATAATTCATAATTTTTTTAGGAGAATAAAATATTATGATGTCATTGCATTAGCTCTTACTTTCATTACTTATACATATGATTTATAAATTATTTTTCTTACACATCTACAATGGCAAAGAATGCATTATAATCTTTTAAATAATTTTACATGAGAAATAGTTATAATTTTTTATCAACATAAAATAGATTATAAAAATTTAAATTATGGAATGTACTTTAATAATGAAATTAATCTTTAAATTAAAATTAATGATCATGAGTGTAGCAACCTTTGAGCAAGGTTCCCAAATTGAGCAAAATCTTGGCCCCTCCCCTCTTGTTATTTCCCATATGATTCCCAATTGTAATATTTACATCAAATTTTATTAAATTTTATTTGTATGAAATATGCCTTTTTATGTCCTTGTAGGTGGGTAAGGGAAAGGAGTGAGCTAGCTAGGCTTGAACGAGGTAGTTATTTTAATGGATGAGCTAATAATAATTATTATGAAATATATTAATTATTTTGAAAAACCTTCACAAGTACAAAGAGGACTGAAAGTATAACACACAATCAAAACTTGGGTATCTAAAATCAGTCAAGTTGCAACAGATTAGATTGACCCCTTCTTGCTCATGTGCCCAGCATCCCATATGCATCATGTGAGATTGGCTGGTTCTTACTTTCAAGGTAATATTTCATGTTCATGGGTGAGGAAATAACTTGCACATATCATGGGGTAATAGACATTGGTAAAGGCCCACATAGTGGGTGCAGGTGGATCTGTTTTTGTTGCACTGGATAACTATGACCGTGAACTTGCAAACTCAAAGAACAAGAGGTAGTGAAGTCTGTTAAAACCTTAAACCTAAGGAGCCTTTTTTGTTTGAAACTGAAATCAAATTGCATAGACCCAACGACGGTTGTATAAAATATTAATCAACTTTCTTAAGATTTGGGGAATGCTTCAGTTACTTAGTCATTTTGGAAGTGAGATTTAATTGCATAAACCCAAGAACTGTTGTATACAAGGTTTCAGTTACTTTGTCATTTTGGAAGTTAGATTTAATTGCATAAACCCAAGAACTTCTGTATAAAACATTTCAGTTACGGAAAGCACTGCCTGGATTTTTCCTTTGTATTTTCAGCTCCCTTACCCGCCTGAAGAAATCTGTTTCCAGCAAGCAGGATCTTCTGCAGTGGAGGGTACCAGCCAGGCTATACTGGGATCTTCTGACCAGCAGAGGGTCCCAGCCAGCCTGTCACTATTTCTAAAAAGTGAAAAAAATCCCAGCTCTGCTTTACATAGGAAAAGGACCTGAGCACAGGCCCTTCCTATACTTAGTTGTTTTGGAACTGAGATTTAATGGCTCGTAATAGACTACATTCTCACAGACTTTTGAAATGGATAGAAAATCATGTAACAAAAACTGCTCTTGCTACTTTCTCTTGTGTCCAAACAGATCATGGGCTCCACTTACCTGCCAGTTAATGACTGCAGTCAACCTTCAGACAGGACACTGATGTGAACTCTGCACAGTGGTGTAGAGGTGAAGAGAGATGCCTCCTTAAGAAACTGCAGTCACTGAAACAAAAAGGTCCAAGGGACAGAAACAGATGTGCCCATGTGTGTGTGTGTGTGTGTGTGTGTGTGTTTGTGCGTGTGTGAGAGAGAGAGAGAGAGAGTATGGTTGCAGAAATTTGGAACTTTTTCGCACTTACATGGAAGGATGACATTGCTTCAGCAGCTCAGGAACAATGACCCAAGGACAAGTCACTTCTTCATTTTATCCAAATGAGAATGGGAACTGTGATCAGCTGAGGGACCCATGTTGACAATCTGCAGCTACAACACAAACCAAGCTGGCAATATGATGCATTTGCGCACACTATCCCTGAGCAAAACTCAAGGGAACACAACTTCGAAATCAGGAATCGTCTATACTTCTAAAGCATGAGGTGAAAGGCTCACATATGATGCAGAGTCAAAGTTAAATCAGTTCAGAGATGTGAAAGTAAACCTTGTCATTGTTCAGCAATGCCATTGCATATGGAACGTATACAAAACCTCCAGAGGAAGAACCCATGGCCTGCCAGCCTGCCAGCCTGCCAGGCACTGGACTGGAGCCAAGTGGCTAATTTTGTGATATGTGAAGAGCGCTAGCATCCCATCATCTCATGTCAATCTTGCAATATATCATTACCACTTCTCCACCCAGTGTCACTTGCAATTTTACAAAAACACATCAAAGTACTTGAAGAGAGAGAGCACATCAGACTCCTCACTTCTGAGTGATGATGACTTGCTTGGTTCCACTGTCTACATGACCCCTAAACTAAAACCCTGCAATTCAAATATTCTCTCCAGAAGGAATGGGGAATATGACAAACTGTAACCTGACAAAGATTTTTAGACTCTAGCAACTAAGAACTTCACAACATGCTTCATCTTCTCCTGAGCCTGAAACATCCTATCTCTATACATGCTTGTGCCCCAAAATTGGAAAAGGACCACCCCATCCATTCCCTCAATCTGGATACCGCTTTCAACCTGTAAGTGAGCTAAATCTGAATGAAATTGCTGTACACTCAGTGGGCAATTGAAGGATCTCTAATAATTTCCTGTCATACCAAATATGGCAAAGAGAGGAGAAACCAGAGATGATCCCTTTGAATACCTGACATGTCTCAGTCCAACCTACCAGCCTCAGCATTTTAACAAACTATGGAAAATTAGCCCCACGCAAACAGGTAGGCTGTTGAAGTAGCTGCTAGCTAACAGTCTCCTCCTCCACCCTGTCTCCTGATGTCTCAACAATCAAGTCTCTAACATTCATTGTCTCATTTGTTACTTTCTCAGTTTCTGGTTATCTTGAATCATACCCATCTCTACACTCCCAGTTGTTGACTGTTCATCTGGTGAAGATCTCAACTGGGGATTCATATCACTGACACTTGAAGTAGGGCATTTTACAATACCATCAGCTGGCTCAGCTGCACTGCTAACTTCGTATATTCCCACTGATTGCTCCTGGTTTAGCTAATCAAAAGCTTCCAGCTGGACTAGCTCATTCTCACTGCCCTGAGTCTGCACACCACACTGTAAGATTGGAGTCTCTAAGGTACATTCCCAACAGCTCCATAGCTTCTGAACATGACTCGCATCTCATCCCTAAATCTTCTGATGATAATAATTGGAAAAGTCAGAATGCATCTTGACAAAGGATCAAGTCTACTGCATCACCGTTGTTGATCAATTTTTCACCACATGAACCTGTAAGCAAGGGTACTAAAGAATGTACCTGCCAGTGCTGGTCACGGTGCTGTTGGGCCTTCTGTCTGCATCTTTTGTCTTGCAGTGCTCGCTGTTGAATTTCAAAGAATGGAAAGTCATCTAGGATTGATGTTTTGGATGCAAAGCTCTTAAAGATATTCAGCATGTCGATTGCCTGGTCAAACTTCACCTGAGAACAATATCCAGAGAACTATTTGAAACAGAGAACAATGTTGTCTTCAGGACACACACAAAAACAATACTGAATCCAAGTGGTCTCAATGTTCCTTGTGGTCTGAGACCCCTGTTTTGTTCATTTAGAAAATCACATGGTTCATTACTGTTGTCCACAGATCCACCACCTCTTCCTCTATGTTTCCCCTTCTCAATGCTGATCCAGCCTCCACAACCATTCAGTGTTTGCTCCCAGCCCGTCACCTTGACTGGCATGGCCTGCTCTTTCTGCACCAATAGGACCATTTCTTTACTCCCGTGAGTAGTGGATTACCCCTTGGAATTGCCCTGGTATGAATCTGCATTCAACCAGTACCATCATCTCACCAAAATCCACCTCTCATTATCTGGAAAAGCATGTGGAGTGATAATTTTTAGTAATTTTCCAGCAACAAACATTCTTGTAGGATACGCTATAGAGCTGAAAACTGCAGCTCATCATGTTCATTCAATTGCAACACCTTAAACTTAGCTTATAAGCCGAAGCTTGCATTGATTCCGATATACGTTTAGCTTGGTATTATGCCAAAAGTCTTAAGCATGCCAAGAGCAATGCAGATCTGCAAGGGAGCAATTGCTCTCGAAAGTTGGACAGGAATGGCCCAATGCCAATAACTCTTGTGATGCAACAGAAAGCAATCACAAACCATTTTCAACAAGTAAACAAACACCCTGCATGACAAGAAGCAAAAAAGTGGTGAAACCGCCATATCTTGTCAATCCAAAAGCCCAAAAAGTGCATGGGAAATGTTGACAAATGTACAAACCACCACCATCTCCATCATGCGTTTAGCTGATCTTCAAACAAATGAGAAACACATTAAATCCATACATGAGCTATGAAGATTTCTTTTGGAGCTAGCTACAATCTTCAGAACCCACAAAATTCTTGGACTTCTTCTGACTAAAACTCCATATTTCACAGAATTTGACACATTTGGGAACCACAATGCACACATATATAATGTCAGAAAAAATAATAATATTTTACGAAAAAATAAATTCTTTTTGAAGGAAAATATACAGTCTTTTGAAATATTATTCAGGAATTTTTATTTTATTTTTTTTCTCACCATAAAATCTTCACAATTAACAAATTATTTGACATACATGTGTTGAAGTTGTCCCTCTGTTACCTTATTTTGGATGAAGCATAACATTTATATGTTGATTTGGATCAATTTGCATTATTTGGGCTAATAATGTTACATAGGATCGAATGTTTGTAAAAAACATTACACAATTAAAATTTTAAAATTTTAATTTTTTTTTTACGATTTTTTTTGGAGCAACCTTATCAGTTAATTGAGGCTGCTTTTTAAGGTATTCAAAGCATCTTCACTCACAATAATAAAATGACCATTGCATTAATTTTTTGAATCAAGAATAGTTTTCAAATGGTGTGAAACTCAATTTGGGCACATAAATAAACATGCTTAAGATTTTGTGATCTTCACTAAAGGCCAATAAAAGGAAATGATTGTTTTCAATTTGGTTAATCAAAATGATTGGCCCATGTGATGGCATTTGAATAGACCTTCATTTCACACCTATTGTCCACTTTTTCATGTTCATGGGTGGGGATGAGAGAATTGTTAGCATTAGTGGATGTTGGATGTGATAAACATTAGTAAATGTCCACATTGGGGTGTTAGTGGTTATGCTTTCATTTGTCACACTTATGATTGATGGTTAATGGATTTTTCTCAAATTTTTAATGTTTTAAAATAATGTGTAAAACATGCCCAATATTATTATTTCATGATTTTGAGGGTAAAAAAATAATTGGTCAAATTTTCCTTTGTGTTTTCATTGTGGTTTACCTAGTGATGTGGATCACTTCACATATTGAATAGGTGCAAAGTTGAATTCTTGAAAATTAAACCAAGTGAAATAAAATTTTATTTATTTTTCAACTCATCCTCCCTAGAACTATTTAACTTTGAACACCAATCGAAGGTATGGTAATAAGTGACATTTATTTCCATGGCCGACTGGTGAATTGAACACACTATATAAATTAACTTCACAATTGCAAACAATTGAGAGTTGTGATTCTCAACCATTATGTCTAATAGGTCTCAATTTTTTTTTTTTCTTGAATATTCAAACTTAAAACCCATCAATTTTTTATCATTATTGCACACCTATTTGATGGTGTTGCCAGTGTTTTTTCCTCTTTGGTGATTTGTGACACCCAAACCAAAAGGCATAATGTTCAAATCCATTAGAATGTTCCTAAATAGGTTTAGGATCTTTGTTACAAGGGCAATGTTCCTAATCTCATTTCTATTGATGTTCAATCCATAGCTCCCTATGAAGTTCCTTTTTTAAAATCTCAATCGGTTCCAATGTTTATGATGAAATTTTAAAAAGTACCAAAATTATCCCCATTTGTATTCCCCCAAACTTCCCAAGAATGTCGCAAAATAAATTTCAACATGTTTTTCCCATCATTGATTACAAATACTCTATAAAGTTATTATTAATATTCCCATGAATTTCCTTTTAGTTAAGTGCGCAATGTTATTTTGAACTACAAACACAAACAAAAGGTCTTCATGAATTGCTTTTACATTCTTGACTCATACTAAAACTTATTTAGTTAGTGTAAGATTCTTAAAAATATTTTTGATGTAAGGTTTTAGAAGGTCAAGGAATTATATAAATAAGAGCCCTTAAGGGCACCCCCTCAGCAATTCAAGTTGTAGTTGATGTATTATATATTTTATGTCAAACTTAGCTTTGTATTATGCTTTGTTCAATCAACAAAGTTTTCAAATTCTCATTGGTTTGTCAAGTTTTTAGTTTTGCCAAGTCCAATTAATCCTTTCCTTGAATCTTTGTCTTACCCTTGACACTTGATATTTAAATAAGTCCATCGTCAAAATAATAAATTGAACTTTGAAAATCTCCCAAACTAATTAATATGACTCGTGTTATAATATAATACCAATGCTCATGGAAAGTAATACAACATTACATGAATTAGGTGTCATGATTGATCATGCTTTTTAATTTGAGACTTATCCTCTTTAAAAAGTTCCATCAAATCTTTGAACTTGACAAAAAGGTTATCTTTCAAAATCAAGAATCACAAGGGTGTATATTAGGTTTTGTGTAATCTCTTGTGTGGTGGATATGGTGGATTGTTTACATAGTAGTAAATGCATTCATTACAGTGGTATCCATTACAACAACAACAATATTGATCATTACATCAACAATGGTTTTAATTATATATCAGCAAACATATCCACTACATCAATAAACATTTCCACTACCAAAACTAAACATGTCCACTACATCAACAAGCATGTCTACTTCATTAAGATTTATGTTTACTACCCTACCATCCAATCATATTTGAAAAAAAAAAAATTAATATTGAATTTTTTTCAAAAATGTTGAAGGTGTAAAAAATTCAAAAAAAACATTGCCTAATTTGTTGAAAAATCCAAATTGACAAATGTGAAAACATAACAATTGTTGTATCCATATGTCTTGAAATTAAAATACATAGAACTTGTAATCACACAAAATTTCATATATATATAATTGAATTGACAATAAAAATGCATAGTATGAAATTCCAAAAACTACAATCTTGAAGTAACACATAGCTTCAAGCCACAACACACATGGCCAATGATTCTCCAATCTCATCATCTTCAAAAAGCTCCTTTAGATCTTAGTCTTCAACATTCTCCTATTGAAGTTTAAAACATCCTAATAATCAAAAAAGTTTGTGTTCTTCTAATTAAACTATCCCTTGCACAAGTTATCAAAATATTAAGATCCGACATGTGTCAAAAGCTAGAAACACCTAACTTGAATTGTGAAATCTCCCTTGCCTTAAAAGTAATTTAAAATTTGCACTTGGACATTGAATCTATTACAAGGTAAGATACCAATAACAAATATTAAAACATTAAACACCAAACATGAGTGTGTCAATGACCATCCAACTTGTATGACAACAAAAAATACTACTTTTAATTTCACATAAGCAACTTGCATTCAAGACCACCCAAACATGAATTGCGCTAAAACATGTATTACATTGACAAGCTTGTCAACTACCAATGTCCATTACAAATACATTAAACCATGTTTTGTGTACATTTACTTATAAGTCTATTTTTAAACTAAATTAAATTACCAATTGTTTCAACTATGTTTTGAAATGCATGTACACATGTTTGTCACAATAAGTCCAATGTACAAATGCACAAAGTTGAAACAAGGGCCAAATATAATGATTATAAATCCAATTCAATTGTACTTTTTGTTGCAAATATATTAAGCGAAACTTCTATGTAGCCTTTATCATAAAATTTGAAGGTGACATCCAAGATTGGAGACATTACTTTTGTTTTGTGGACTAATCAAGAAGAGAAAAAAGACTCCAACAGAACATTGTTGAAAATAAGATTGTGGATTGGGCATCTAGTTGGTTCAAGCCCAAATTTTTTTATGATTTATAATAATGTATCACTAATAATGTATGTTATGTGTGGCATGAGAAGAAGTCATATGTAAAATTTTGAAATGAATTTAAGAATTTATATGATCATTTTTTTAAATGACACTTATTTCAAATAAGGTTACATATATTAATGGGATTTTGGGCATCAAATCATTTTTTGTAAATGTTTAAAGGCAAGCTAACAATGTTATTTAGTAAAAGGGCAATTTTTTTTTTGTAATTTAATAATCTTTAGAAAATTTTGAATCCCTTTTTTTTAAAATAGTAGCTTAAAATGATGCTTATTTTATCATCTGAATTTTTGACAAACCATTGGCAAGCTAAATTTTTTAAAGCATAAAATTGTGGAATTTGGAATATGTATTCTAACTAATCACTTAAATGTGCATCACTAAAATTCAATCCACTATTAAACTCCAAATGAGGCATGCTATGAGTAATTTAAGATTTAAAAAGTATGGTGACATCATAATAAAAAATTAACACACAAGTATAAAGTCAAAGTAACAATGTATAATGATATAATTTTGTAGTAACCACACCTTAAGAAGTAATCTCCAAAACTTGTTGCTAATATTCTTAAACAACACCATTACAAAATGCCTTGCATTGAGGTAGGTGCAAACTATAGTGGATCATATGGACTATAACTCTAGCAACTTTTTAATCATCATTGCATATAATTTCAAACTTTTGCATTGGATATCACAAAAAATGATTCATTTATGTGAAGTTAACACATTCAAAACCTTTCAACAATGAAGAAGACATAACAAAATAATGAATGGTCAATCCTAGATGGATTTAAATATAGATTGTGCTAGTCCATTTAAATTTATTATATATCACAATGTGTTTATACAATTTTTTGAAACTTTGGGACATAACACTTTAAAGGTTGATAACACTTAAGGTCAAAAAATCAAGTGAAAAAAATCTTATTTGCGATATTGAATCATATTCCATTCCTTTTTTTTCCCAAAATGGCAATGTTCATTGTGTAATTGATTTTATATTATCCTTCAATTGCTATCACCACTACTACAATGGTGGTGTGGCCTAAATTTCATGGGATTGCTTATATAAGGAAATTAAAGTGATGTAGTATAGCATGATAGAATTTGGGCTGGACATCAACTTTGGAATGTTAGAGTGTTGAACAAAATATGTACAAAGAAAATATGTATCCCGAAATACATGTATCCTTTTTCAAAACACTTTGTTCATTTTTGACAAATTCCAAAATGTTGAATCCAAATGTAAAACCCTATTTTGAATATGCCCTCATCTTTTACCACTAAAGGGGACAAAACATTAAATATAACCATGGTATATCCTTAAAGACAAAACCAATTACAATATAGGTGGATTATTGATAATTATTTCTAGGAACAAGAATATTATCATAACTACCATATTGTGATAAAACCTTTTCCCTCAAGTGCAAAATCTTTATAGCTTTATATAAATCATTAATATTCACCACCACTTTAATGTGTTCAATTGACGTAAACAAGATTGAAGAAACATAAACCAAGAAGGAATTATGTTAGAAGAGGAGATGAAGGAACTAAAAAAGAAATCAAATGACATATAAAAAAATAGATTTCAATTGATGCCAAGTCCAAAAGGCCATTGAGTTGCCTTTAAATTCTCCCCCTTTAATATTTTTGTTGAAACTATTGATTATGATTACATAACAATAGTTGACAATAAAGTTCTATTATATTTTGTGGCCTAACAATTAAAGTGTTCCAATTCATCACACACTTCTTGCATACATAAACGATTACCTAAATTGCAATATGATCAAGGTTGGGAGAGGAGGATTTCAATATGATGGGTTCACAAGATTTGAAGATTTTTTTTTAATTTTTAAAAAGCCTTGGTGATGGCTAAATGCCTCAACTTGCAACTAAAATCAAATGCTCAGACAATCATGTTTACAAGTGTATATCCCCACAAATAGTGTTACGTTAAACCTTGAGTTTTGAAAAAGAGGAATGAAAACCCTTATTGCCAATCTAGTGATTTTGCCTTGAAAAATTACCCCAATTTTTGGTAGTTTGATCATCCATTATTGAATATTCTATTTTTTTCCAAATTATAAATTATTTTTAACTAAAAAAATGAAATAGTTTTTGCACATTTTGACAATGATGTAAATTTTCCACCTTCAATCATTTTTTGTCAACATATGTTGGCACCCATCCTTTCACATGCATTTCTTGCAATAACAACACAATCACATTTTTCAAATACCTTTTTATTTTATTTTTGTTTTGGTTACTCATTTCTTGGTTTAAGGTTTATGGAACATAAGATGGAAGAATGAAGGATTGGTGCATTTGCTAGTTGAATTCATATTGGCATGCAAGATCCATCTTCAAAACTATTGTGAACTCTATTCAACCATGTCCTTTTCACATCATCTCTTATGGTTTATTAAAATTAACCAAATTTTTTGGGAACATTAAATGTGACCATCATCATACACATGGATGACTATAACTGGATTTTTATAGTCATAAAACAAAACAAATTTATCAAAAATCTCAAAAATAATTTAATTAATGTCGTATTGACCAATAGTTTGGGGGGGGGGGGCGTGTTTTTTTTGGTATTTTTTTCCTCTTTTTTTTTAAAAAAAAAAAATCTCTTGTTTGTTGGGTTGCATTATTAA
>Ga0116227_10005271_pt1 | contig 27423 bp, 15 predicted proteins | sample S1TSphgellanicum_FD_89693 | JGI IMG/M metagenome (GOLD analysis project Ga0116227, IMG submission 89693) | Host-associated microbial communities from peat moss isolated from Minnesota, USA - S1T2_Fb - Sphagnum magellanicum MG | ecosystem: Host-associated > Plants > Peat moss > Unclassified...
AATGATTTTTTTTCGAAAATGATGTTACATGTAGCCCCCCCCCCCCCTTTGGTGACCCAAAAAATTTCAATCACCATTTGACATACCTACACCATCGAATGACAATCAAAAAATTTTGATTGCCAAAAGGGATGTGGGCATGTGCTATCATTTTGGGAAAAACAAATTGTGTCCATTTTCCCTCTTGGGTGACCAAAGAATTTTGGTCCACCTTCATAGTCCGATGACAATTAAAATTCTTTGATCGCCATGAGGCTGATAAAATGTTTTCAATTGCCCATCTTTGTGGCAATTGAAAAATTTTGCTCGCCACACGGGGGCTACCGAAATTTTTTGGTCACCATACCTTGTTTAACCTTTAGGGTGACCAAAAAATTTAAGTCAACCATCCTTATGGTGATCGAAATTTTTTTAGTTGCCATCCTATCATCATTATTTTCCGGATGGCAACTGAATGTTTTTAGTTGCCACAAAAGTTGGAGGTAGGAGGTAGGAGGTAGGAGGTAGGTACATAATTATGTAGGAGGTAGGAAGTAAGTAGGTGGGTGAAAACACACTAAAGGTGAACCACTACCATTCATGGTTGGGGTACCACAATAAGAACCATGACATCCTTTTGTCTTATGTCCTAAGTAATGAAGCAAAATCAATGTTTTGAGATGCTAAACAATGAAAGGGGGATATGTATGTTCAAGCTTTCAACCAATAAGTTTGATAAAACGACAAAGTGGGACACAATTTGTAAACCCTTTCAAAACATTTAAGGACATGTTTTAATCATCCAAATTACAAAAAATAACCACCATTTTAACCAAAAACTATGTGAATATCTAATGAAAAAAAATCTCCCAAAAAAATAATTTCATAAATGTAATTTTTTTTGTTATTCAAAGTAATGTCTTGAAAGTGATTTTGGGGCGAAACATTCTTTTTGTGTACCCTAACTTTGAATGGACCCATAAACCTAAGTAGACATAGGCTTAGGTAGGTAAATTAACCTAGGTATAAAATATGTAGATGTAATTAACCCTAGGTAAGTAGGATGGTAAACCTAGGTTACCTATTTAATTAGGTAGGTAAATAAGTAAACCTAGGTAAGTAAGATGGTATACCTAGGTTACAAATTTAATTAGGTAGTAGGTAGGTAGGTAAATAAGTTGAGGCTAGACCTACTTGCTTACCTATTTAATTTAGATAGTAACTAAATAGGTAGGTAGGTAGGTGTTACCTACCTAGCCTAGGTAGTAGGAAGGTAGGTAGATAATCCTAGGCTACCTACTTAACCTAAGTAGTAATTATGTAGGTAGATTTAAGTATAAGGTAGGTAAAACTAAGCTACATACCTAGCTTACATGGATGGTAGGTAGGTAGGCTTATGTAAATAAATGGGCCTAGGTTACATATCTACTTAGGTTTACCTACATAGGCTAGGTAATAATTAATTAAGTATGTAAGCCTAGGTAGGTATATAAATTTAAGCTACTTGTTTAGCTAAGGTAATAATTAGTCAATTTAACTTACAAAGATAGGTGTTAACATACAAAGATATCCAATTTGATTAAAATTCATTAGTCATTTTGACCAAGATGGTCAATTTTTTGTTTAATTTGATTGGATTTTCAATTTGATAAATAATCAAATAGATTAATATAATCAAATTCATTAGGAAAAAAATATACATGTCATTTAGGCCTTGGGCTTTAATCAAAATGGATATGTTCATTAATCAAGGTGGATGAGGTAATCAATTTGGATAGTTTAAAAAACCATGAATTATAATAGTGAAATTAAACTTGAACAATTGTGAGCAAGTATGTGATAAAGATTTGCAAATTGGACATATTTTCATTTGTGGTTAAATGTGACATTACATTAAAATAGGTCTAGGATAGAAGGCATGTCATTAACAATGTAAATTTGTTCATTCTTGGAATGTATTGAGTTTTTGTTCATAAAATATTGACCCACATCAAGATTAAAAATGGAAACTTTGCATTTTCAACAACTAACATGCTTGAGAAGGCTATTTAACTTAATAACTAATGGTTTTTTTTTCTTTCCATAGATGTGCAAATCATACACCCGTTTGATGCACATCCCCTTTATCATTAACAACAAACTAGGCTCACAAGAGGTGAAAAAGTCTATGCATCTTGAAACTGTTGGGAACTTTCATAAAATTTCCTTTTTTGCACAATTTTGTTCCAAGATAGTTCATTTTCAAATGTAGCAATCAAGATGATGAATGGGCTATCATCATGTGGTGGTGAGGAAAATGATGGCTTATCTACATCCTGAGGCAAATGGTAAAGAGGTTTGAATTTGAAGTTCTTGGGAATTTATAAAAGGTCCATGGTGTTTTAAGGTGTGAGTTCAAGCACGATAATCTTAGGAGAGAATGAGGTTGTAGGATAACCTTAAATTCAAAAACTCAAACAAGATAAAAGAAAGAGGTTACGAGAGGTTGTAGGATTCAAAATTTAAAAAGCTCAAACAAGATGAGAAAATGAAATTACAAGATAACCTTAAATTCAAAAAGCTAAAGTAAGACCAAAAAAAAAAGGAGGTTGTAGGAGGTTTGTAGACTCAAAAAGCTTAAGCAATATGAGATGAGTTTAAAAAAAGTTGGAGAATTTGAAAAGTGTAAGCAATATGAAAAGAGGTTGCAAGAGGTTGGAAGACTTAAAAAGTTAAATAACATGAGAGGAGGTTGTAAGACCCAAAAAACTTACACCATGGTCCATTAGACTTGCAACATAATTTTGCTATCCATTGTAATTTTGTAAACATTCTAAAATTTTCCCACCAATCCAATTCCCACCTCATTATTTTTGAAGAGTTCGTAGTAATACACCATAAATGATCAAAATCCATGACATGGTCCACCAAACCAAAAATACAAACTTACATAAAACCTATTATGATTGTTGTTATTGTGGGGATGCAAAAAGGTGCAAAGAATAACGGTGACAAGTTTTTGAGTGATGGCAACTAGCATGACGAAAACATGATCAGATGGAGATAGGCAATGGTGGATCTAGGGTTTGAAGTATCTAAATATGATTGTCATGGTGCCTAGTGATATCAAAAAGTTTAGGTGAATTGGCCCTAATTTGAGCCTTAAATTTACAATGAAGCTATCACAACTTTTTTGAGTGTGTTGCCTTTTGACAAATTTTTGGCCAAAATGAAGGATTGGTATCAAATAAATATAACTTCATATATTATAGTATATTCATTTGGTTGACACTTGAGTTGTGGATTTGTAAGTGCACATTCAGCAAGATATGCAACTATTTATTTTTTATTATATAATCTAAAAGCCTAATTTGTCCAAATGTGATGAAAAAGAAATAATTGGAATTTACTAGTAGTTGTAGCTCATCATTTTAAATATTATTATTCTATACAATACATAAAGAATATGAGAATTTGCAAAGTCAACAAGGCTTCCATTGACCACGGTATAAAAATATTAAGTATACCAAGAAAATGAACCTTAAGAACTTAACATACTCCACAAATGCAAAAATAACTTTATTATCCTAATGCTTCATTCAAATGAAGTCTTCTCTTGGTTCAAAAGAAGAAGTTTCACATCCAATCAATGGGTGATCGTGTACCAAAAACAAGCTGAATAATCTAGAGGAGAATGAATGCCCATACACATGCAATTTGTTTCTTTGGGCAAAAGTTGGCTAAAATAAGCCATAAATATGCTTGCATTAGGCACTAGTAAATAAAGGGATTGTGTTGTTGGTAAAACAACTATTACCTATACAGGCTTGAAACCATGTTTTAAGGCCGCATTCCAAGTAACATCGATACGATCAACATCAATGGTGCCAACTTCATGATGCATCCATCCTTCCAAGGAGTGCACCAACCCTCCAGCATGGCATGCATGCACCACCCCCCTAGGCATTGTCATCTACAAAACAATGTGTGATAATTAACATGTGATGTAAGGAAGTAATAACAAGTGACGTTTGTAAAGTTGAATATAAAAGCTTGCAAAGTGTTGAGCCACCATCAATTATATTGAGTTTTAATCTAATAGCTCGAGTCATGCCATAGTTGACTATTTGGTGCTTTTGAACCTTTGGATTTTAGGTTTAATGACAATCACATAAAAAAAAATTGGGGACAAGAGGAACAAGTTTTTGGAGAATGTTCAAAGGGCATTAGTATTTGAAAGTGTACAAGATTCAAATAAGTTGTTTGCTAGTGTTTTATATGGTGAGCTTTTTTTTTGCACAAACATTTTTTGGTCAAGTATAGTGGAAGTATGGAAAATATTGGTACCTCACATGAACGCATGCCCTTAATGTCTTTGGGGAGTTGCACTCCTGCAGGCTTGCCATATGTACAATCTAGGCGTGACTCAATAATAGGGGGTATGACAAATTGGTGAAAATGGGTTTGAGGCGGTGCCCACTTTTGATCACTCGGTGTTGCCCACTTTCCCACAAGCCATACCTACAAAAAAAAATTGAAGTTCATCCTCAAGTAAATCCCCACATGAAAATACAATTTACACAACCTAAAGAATAAGCATGAATATTTTCATGGTCCATGGTGCTATCCCTCTTGAAGGTAGAAATTAGAAGAAAGCAAAAAGGAACAAAAATGACATCATTCTATAAAAAATCCCCACATGCCAATGCAATAATCTACAAGAGTTGAATAGAAATTTCACCATTGTGGATTAATATTCTCTAATGCAGAAATTAGCGGATAAGGATGAACAATATAAACAATGTAAGGTTTTCAATTACCGGACAATTTTGACCATCTTGATACTTAGTGACTTGCACAAGATTTTGTCTATAATCAATTGGCACTTCAGTTAATATGCTCTCGTAGAGGTCTTGCGATTGGATTAACATCTGTAGAACAAAAATGAAAGAACATCATGCTCATGACAATAACATTAGAAACACAATTGCTCATGATTCCCAACATGTGCATATTTTGGATAAAAACATGGGCGACACAATAATATCTTCAAATTGAGAGTAACTTGACATGTAACACAAAGTGAGTCCCTCCAAAATACTTATAGCTGGTTAAGAAGGAATTCAAGTTTTGGGTAGTAAAAGGGAGTAACTCACCATCACACGAACACCTTTCCGACAAAGGTAAATTGCAATAGCTTGGCTTAAATTTGAAGTTGCACCTGTCAAAAATACTTCTTTGAGGTTGTTTGGAAGAGAGTTCAAGATGATTGCAGCTGTCAATGTATTGCCATTCACAACTCGGATACGCAAATGCTTGTGTTTGTTCACAAACAACTCACCACCTCCATTCAAACTTTCGCTCTAGCCTCACACAAAATTCCAAACAATTTTTACAAAACCTTTGTTAGTTGATCTCTGGTCAAGTCTATGCACTTTCATTCTTCTATTTTTTCTTTCCAAAAATTGATTTTAGTTGCCCTAAAACCAAAAGAAAAAAATAAGGAACATACTAAAACCTTTCTAGAGTGCTAAACTCTCCCATGCCCTAAATCTCTGTGGGTTGTTCCAATTCCACAAGTCATACTTTTTTTTTATAAAAAAAACCAGCTGACAAAATTAGAAAAGCTAGTCAAATTTACACTAGAAAACCCAAAATTTCCCAATTTTTTGTTGGGAAAACAACAATCTCTTTTTGAAAAAAGAACACTGGTTGTGGTAGTCACAAACCTTATTAAGGGCACCTAGGCAAATGACCCGAGCACCCTCCTGCTCGGCCTCTATAATGGCACGATCAATGAGCTTGTTGATGCGTTTCTTTTCAAATGGCAGATAATACTGCATTGGCATCAGTCAATATCCAAAGCTTCCACAATGTCATACAAATTCTTGTCAATCTTTCCATTTTTTCTTTATTTTTGAGAACAAATTCTTTCTTGGTTTCCCAAGTTTGACAATAAGGGGAAGAAATTTTTTTGAACTTCAGGATCTGCATACCTAGATGGTTTTGTACCAAAGTTGAAAACAAAACCTAAAGTGGTCCATGAATTCTTTCTTTAGATAAATTTAAGAAAATTGTAAAGTAACAGAAAATAACCTGGCTTCAAAGTTCTGGAGAATATTATTATTAATGGTTTGATAAAAACAAGCAGTTCATTACATAATACTGGCTTTGCCCCAACAAATGAAAAGTTTCACAAAGTTCTCCCAACAAAACAAAAAAAAATCACCTTTTTTTTCCAAATTTGTGATATAGCCACACTGGCTATCATCCAGAAGTGGAATTAGCCAAAATTTGACCACAGGTCTCAAGAGGAAAGTAGATTTTTAAAACAATCCTACTATCTAAATATAATGATTTCAGCATTTTTTTTCATCAAAATCTGGTGACTTTGGTGCATTATTTTGAAATCCTTTGTATCTTCGACGATTTTGTTTTTTTTTGTTTTTGGGTGTGAAGTGGCAAAAATTTGTAACTTGGCCAGAAAAAAAACCAAGAACAAACACTGCTTACAAACTCTTACTTAGGTCTTGGTAACTAACACCTAGTGAACATTTCTCAAAATGTGGGACCAAATGAAAAGGTAAACGACTGTCTTTTTGGCCTTGCCTACCGGGCAAGGATTTTGTGTTTAGATTCATTGCAGAGTATAGCAGCTTAAGGGATTTTGGCCCCTAGGTAAAATAGGTCTATTTTTATACAAGGATTTTTGAAAGATGATATATTTTGGCTTGTGTTGCAACTTGAAATTAGTTATAGAGTTCTCATATCTCGAAGAATTTTGGGTTTTTTTAGAGGACTTTTTTGAAGACTATATTTTTGCATGGTGAAATATATGAGTTTCCATAATTCTTCTTTTGCCTTAATATACTGCATTCACAGGTCCTTCTGAGATTGGGGAACAGCCTGGGGCAAATGCCCTCAGGCAGCGTTTCTTTTACTGGCGAATTTTCGCCAAATCCCTTCCTGAAAAATATGATTTCGACCTAAAGGAAGGATTTTCCACTAAAAAAATGACTCAAATTCGCCAGATTTTTTTTAAAAAAATCTACAAATCGCCAGATTTTGATTATTAGTTCCAGTAGGTAGCCAAAAATATAGAAAGGATTTGATTTTTTACTACTTACATATTTGTACATGTGGGCAAATTTGGCTAAATCATTTTCCGGATGATAGCCACCTTGGCTACTTCACAAAATTGGAAAAAGAAACCCTGCCCTCAGGTGGGCTTACCTCAGGAGAACCCACTCATACAGGAACCTCCCCTACAATTACATGGATGTTTCCAGGAGACTGTCCCTTAACTTGCAGACAGGATAAAGCCCTCAGTCAGGCAAGGGACAAAGCCCAAGTGGGTACCTACCTGAAATCCGAATCTGGGAATGACCCATGTTTGCGTACGCAAAGTCGCCAATTGATAAGTGTCGGAGACGAAAGCTTGGCCAAACAGCCACAAGAGCGCCATCACGGGCAACGTAAGCGGCCAAAGAGGCCAGACATACCACTGTGAAGAAGTGTTCAATGGCCATGCCGCAAAGGACGGGATTCCCAAGGGAAGAAGATGGAAACTCGAAAGCAGTTCCGTTGCATGCATCAGATACACAAACTCCGCCTTCCTCTTCTTTCGTCCTGAACCCCAAGATCCAGGGAAAAAAATTGATCAGAAGTTTACGAGTGACGAACTACCTAAAAAACCCTAAAAACTCGAAATTTTAAAAAATCATCCTAAATCGATCTGCTTTAATGATCCTTGCGAATTTTTCGATTGCTGTTTCCATCCGCAAACAAACAGCAGCTTGTTTGGACTCCATGAGATTGACGTTGCTTCTAACTAGGATTATGGTCTCTTTCCATTTTGCCCACATGTGATCACAACAACCTAATGGAAAGCCACTGACATAGGACCTTGTTTTTCTTGATGCAGGGACACTGCAAGTGCGTTGAAAATATGTAGTTAATAATCATGTTAGCAACTCTGGGAACACATGTTTTCATGGGGAAAAAAAGACAAATTTGTCATTTTATGTCGAGTCACAGTTTGATTCACACCTCTCACAACAACAGCTCCTGCAATTGGTGGTCGATGCTCGACCAGTACAGCTGTGAGATAATGACTGTGAGCACAGCTACCTAGCTGGAAAAAAGCATACGTTTGGAAAGCTATTGTGATCATGAGTACAGAATCGAGTCTGTGATCACATGAGCAGCCTAATTTTGGAAAGATGTCATTAGTCTACTGACCTTCACGGACGGAAGCGTGAAGCTCATCGCTGGAAGCATCAACGGTGCCTCCGAGATAGTCGTAGATCGGCATGAAAAGAGCAAAGTTGGTGTGCACTCGTGAATGGTGTAGTGAATGGTACCTGCATGCGGCAGTGCCGGTTATACCACACAGGATCAAGCTGCTGTGAAAGATGAAGCGGGAGAAAGTAATTACAAAACCGTTGCTAGAAAAGACTCTGATCCAAAAAATGATGCGAGCTCTAATTCTTGTGTTCGATGAATCTGCAGTACGTTATAAGCAGCAAGGATGTGCATGAAGGATAAATGCAGTTGCAGCAGCTGAGAGAGCTTGAGACTAGCAGCTTACGACGGAGTGTAAACAAGATACTTCAGTAGTGGGAAAGCCCGCAACAAGCAAGCCGGCATGAACTCGAAGTTGCAGTGACCCATTGCGTTCATGAAGTCAAAGCCTATGGCATATACGTAGAACATGCTCATGGATGCTCTTCCCAAGAGCCAAGTCCCCAGAAAAGGTATGTACATGATCAGCAAGTAGAGCAAATGCTCTGCAAATGGGTGCACAGTTCCTGCAACACAAGTTCAAAACAAACCCCACGACAAGAAATTTTCAGGTACTAGAGATCACGTGATCATGATCAGGGGTTATTATAAGCTGATGATCATTAGCAAATAGTCCAGACAGTGTGCAAATGGTTGAAGTGGCGGGAGATGTGAATTGAGATCACCTGTGACTGGCTCTGTGACGAAGGAGGAGTGGTGGTGGGAATGGTATCTGGAAAACAGATAGTGGTGATGGAGTGCACGATGAGCCCAGTAGTAGACATATTCCACAGGGCCCACGTGCAGAAGCAAGAGAATGACAGTGCCCACTGGGTCCCAAAACTTGCAGGCCGTGAAGGTAAACCCTGGTACCAGCTCATGCAACATTGTTCCCACAATCACGTGCAACAGAATGTTATCGTCCCTGCAACAACAGAACAGAATATAGCACCAAGTCTGGATTATTATTACGACAAATCTCATGCACGACCCACTTCCAGAAACAGTTCGTGAATGTTTACAGTGTTCATGCAACACAAAACTTATCAGAACCCAACTGATCAGAACACTATTACAAGTCCGCATTCATGAGGAAGGTCAAGCTAAAGACGATGAAGATCAAGTACTGCATATTATTACCAACTGCTCTCCCTATCCACTTGCTCGAAGGTAATGCCTTTGGTTTGAATCTGGTACTTGCTGGTGAGGTAGTAGCAGCGGGACAGGTTCATCCATAGCTGACCATTGAGGTAGCGAAGTGCTGCTATGATCAGCATGTGCAGACACCAGTTGTCGCCGCCGCCCCCATGCAGCTGCCAGTGCAGGCCTCCCCAAAAATTCTCGTGGATTGCCTTCACCACAAATGGAGCAAACAAAGTATACTGCAGCACGTTCACCACCAGAATTAGTTTTCATTTCGATCTAAACTCGAATACTTTGCAAGAAGAAGAAGAAAAAGAAGAAGATCGAAGAAGAAGAACAAATGGGTGATCCACGGAGCTGATGAATTGAGGACTTGGGATCGTCAAAAGAGTGCTGGAAGGTAGAGCTGATAATGGAGACGACGATACTGATCAAACACAACATACATGTAGTCCTGTAAGAGTAAAAAACTCCAGGAGCTCCAAACCCTAACTGCATGAATGCTAGAAACAAGAGGAGGAGGAGGAGGAGGAGGAAGAACAAGGACAGTAGATATTCAACTCAATGAAGTCTAGTTCTACAAAAGTTTGTACCTTCCAAGCTCCTAAGCTCTGCCATGGCCAATCTGACCACACTCCAGGCTTACTTGCCATTGAATCTCTGAAAGAGACAGATCTCAGATGCACGCAGATGATGGGTTGGTTCCCAAATGGTGCATGGATCCGGCCACGCCAAGAAGAACTCTCACAGCCAGCTGCTCTGGGCTTGTGAAAACTGAATACCGAGTAATGTTTTTTAGGTCAAGATCATCATCTTCCAAATTTATAGGATTCCTGAGTAATCTCTGGCTTGCTGGATATGCAAAAATTGTCACAAATTATATATATAAACCTGGATTTGAAGGAGCTGCTGTCGCTGGAGCTTTTGAGATCATCTATATGATATGCATATGTACCTGTCCACAGAATATTCGTGAAAGGCAAGTCAATGATGGGTACCTGCTAGAACTCTGATCACGCTGTTCCCCCCTCCCCATTGTGCGTAAGTCTTTCTGTCTGTCTGTCATTGATGATGATGAATGACTACGTTCCTTCAGGGATGCAGATGCTCAAGAAATCTTGGGAATGAATTCATTGAACCCACGTGGGTGGCAAGTTTTTTTAAATGCACTTGCTGGATTCAGTTTCAACTGCTTTTCAACTACGCCATCCTGAGGAGCATGTCACACACACACAGTTTTTTTTTTGGTGAATTAGGGTAAACCAGCCCGTCTCTAAGCAAAACCCATAACCAAACGCCCTATATGTGTTCACTAAGTGCCCTATTACCATAGGCTTGGCCATGACTTTTTGTGTTCAGACATTTGTTTCATACATCCAGAGAATGAGCTTTTGTGCTCATTTATGGGTTTGAGCACTAACTTGTGTTTTTTCTTAATGTTTGGTTATGGGTTGTCAACTAGCATGCTTGGTGCACATAAGTGGTCATAAAGTGTGTAAACTCATTGGCGGCTGGGGTTTGGTGTTTGGTTATGAGAGGGCTATTGTATGATTTTAGGGTTTAGGGTGTTCAATAGCACATAGTTCAAGACAATTATACCTTGTTGTAGCAACCCTAACACAATAGTATCTTTGAACCCCCCAAGCAAAGGAAATTAATGTTAACCCCTAAAGGATTTACACAAAAACAACAACAATGGATGGAGAACATTGAGGTGAAGATGGGTACATGTCAGGAGATCATAATGATCATGTTCAGGAAGATGATCAAAACCAACAAGATGATAAGCAGTTTGCAGGTACTAAACTACTAAACATAGCAAGCATATCTAATGTCTTTCAAATAGAACATGGAAAATCTAGCAATCCAAATGGACTTGAACAACACTACTATGTGGAGAGACCTCATGTTCTTGCTGGAGAATAATGTCGTGTTGAAGAAGCTCCCCATGTAGTTAACATAGTTTAGCCAACACCCAAACCATTGCAAGATGCCCCCATTTCATAAGATCCCACAGAAGAAGAGATGCACCTATGTAGCCTATTATCCTTACCTCACCTACCTCAAAACGCACACAAGGGAGAGAGCCTTTAGTATATTATTCTTAGTCACATGTTGTGACATCTACAAACTATCTAAGTGTCCTACAAAAAAAAACCATTGACAAAACAACTGCAAACAATATTAAAGAAGCTTGGGTTAAGGAAAGGGAGGAAAAGTGAACCAGGAAAGTAGCAGATGCCCAAGGAGTAGCAACGAGAGCAACTCAAAAGACAGTTGATAGGATTGCAAAGGACAAATTTGCTATTGCTTAGTCTAAAACAACGGTAAATCGAGATATTAGTTCCACTAACAAATTCAAGCAAGCTACCATGCACACGCATTGGGATATAGAAGTATCAACCTGGGATTTGGAACAAAAGTGCATCAAATAACTAGGTAGTTAACAATAGCAAGAAGGCAAAAAAGTGGACGTGTTCTAACAACATTCCACCCTCCTAACCCTTTGGTCCCTTTCCACCATCTCAACCTTTTCCAACCTCTCCACCCTTGCCATGCTCTACACCCTCTTTACCATAACCCTTTCCTTTCCCTTTCCCCCTTAAACCCTAACCCTAACCTTCTCCCTCCCCACCCAAACCCAAACCCTGTTAACCATCTCCATCTCCCTTTGCAACACCACCCTGTCAACCATGTCCACCAATTGTTGCAACACCACCCTCTCAATCTTATAAACCCTAACCAACCTTTCTTGCCTCTGAACAATCATATCCTCCTCCACCTTCTCCACCCTCCTTACATTTAATTATTAGAACAAAAAACATGCGGGGGTAGGGGGGAGAGCTCAAAAATCTCAAAGTTACAAATAACCAAGGAGTTGAATAAGACAAATGGGCATGTTGACCAATAAGCAAAAGCAACACAAGAAGACCATGGCCATGGAGCTTTGGGAAAAACCAAGAAGAAGATAATAGTTTTGCACTACTAGAAAACATGTGGTTAGATTATTGTGCAAACCACTCATTTTGTAATGGGAGCATTTAACAAGTTTCTAATAGGCTTGGTGGTTTAAGGTAGTGGTTGGTCTCCAGTGGAATAAAGAAACCACTGAACTGGTGATTGGGTGGTTTGGTTCAATTTTATTTTTAATGGTTTTTTTTAAGGTGCCCGAGCAACATGTGTATAATTAATGGTTTTATGGGTGGTTTTGTGTGGTGATCATTAGGGTCAAACCTTAATTGATTGGTTAAACATAATTTTGATTGGTCTAATGCCATGTGGCATTTAGACATTGGCCACCCAAGTTAAACCACGTGGCATTTAAACATTGGCCATCCAAGTTCTACCACATGGCATATAGACATTGGCCATCCAAGTTCTGCCACTTGGCATTTAAACATTAACCATTTAAGTTTTACCACATGGCATTTAAACATCAACCATCCAAGTTCTACCAGGTGGCATTTAGACATTGGCCACCCAAGTTAAGCCATGTGGCATTTAAACATTAGCCATTTAGGTTATGCCATGTGGCTAGAACCTAAATGATCTAGGTTAAAGGCCGAAACCTAAAGCTAAGCTATTAGACTAGGCCTAGACATAGTCCACCTAGGTAGGTAGGAGTAGGTAGGTAGGTAAGTAAGTAGCATCTTATTTAGTTTTTGGTCATAAACCTTTTTTATTGACTCATCACAAATAATATTTGGACTTTGAGTATATTTAGTGCATGTTTTATGTGTAAATGACTACTTTTTCATCTAATTATATAGTACAAAATTCAACTTGTTGACAAAGGATATGAGATGAATTTACAACATTATCTCGCATCATCCTTTGTCCCATACAAAAGTACCCAACTTTTACCATTATTATATTTTTCATATTTTGTCCAAATGAAAATAAATAAATTTCATTCTTAAAGATTTTTCCAAGATCTACACATCTATGAAAAATTTAAAACCAAAATGTCAAGTAATTTGATTGAAAATGCATTTGAATCTTCACTATTTCATACATTTGAACAACAATGATATCTTGAACTTTTTTTCATTTTTTTTTTCATGAAATGATTTGTAAATAAACATATTTAGAATCAACATGGTTTTTTTGGTATATATATGTGTGTATGTGGGTGTGTGTGAGATGTGTGTGTGTGTGTGTATTTCCCCACCTTTCAAAAATATAACGAATCAATAAAAATTGTATAAATGTTGTGTTATATTTACTTGTAGTTATAAAGAATATTTTTAAATAAAATATGTTATCTATGAAACATATAATATTATTTTTTAAAAATTAAATGCTATAAAAAAATATTTAAAATATTTAAATCTCATAGTTATTCATTTACACACATGCTTTTTTGTTTCATAATTTTTATCAAATGTTGTTTTGAGTAGTAAGTTTTAATCTTATTTTTAATGTTCTTTTCAGTTCATTAAATGTGATTTAATATAAATTATTAAAGAATTCCAAGTTGTATGACCAAATATTTTCATAAATGAATAAAGATTAAATTTTATATTAATTGTTACCCATCACATGGAAACATGAAAAACAATGCCATTTTGGGGCATATGGATTTTTATTTTTATTTTTGGTATCATTAATAAGAATATATTTCATTATTTAATGTCAAAAAATTCAAAGAAAAAATTCATTTAAATAAACCTTTGTGCAAGAGACCCAACTTGAATGTTTTAATTGTATTCTAAGCATTAATTTTTTTTTAAAAAATTTATGGTTTCAAAAACTTTAACATTGTTTTCCATTTTTTGGGAATCTTTTCAAAGAAAAATTTCCCCCAAAATGTTTTTAAACCACTATCCATAAATTTACATTAAATAATTAGTGACTTCAAGGCAAATTTTCTAAAAATGATAAAATATTAATCATTTATTTGTGCACTAATTATGTGTTTGATTACTTACAAATTTATAATATGCTTATTAAGTATATAAATATGTCTACCTTTTAGTTCTTTTCCTTTTAATTCACAAGTTTTTATTGTTTCAAATTGTATATCATTAAATAATTATGTGGTGTTCATGAAGAAGATTTTTAGTCACATAGTCCTATCCATGAAGACTTTTAGTCATGCAATCATATCTAGGGTTACAAGAATGCAACTAGGCACAAAAACATGGCATATATGACTATATAACTAGAAAATGGTCAGTAGCCATATTTGTCCCAATATAAATGTCAAGTTTTGGCGTATTGTTATATGTAGGGTATAAGCAAGGTAGGGTAAGGTATTTAAATAATGTAGATTATATGTAAGGCTAGGTATGTATAGAGTAGGTATGTAGATGTTTTGTACATATAAATTAGGTCATATTTAGGCTAATTACGTGTCATTAAGTAGGCCTAACCTACCTTAACGTAAATATAAATCATTATACACCTAGGTAGATACATAAGAAATTTTATATTAATACTTAGCTTTGGTACATGGGTGTTTGCACACTATAGTGACCTTATATGTACGTCACAATGGTAATTTTTCATGTATTCCTTAGGTACCCAAATAAATAAATAAATAAATCCATCAATTTTTTTAATAAAAGAACTCAATTGTTTAAAGCTATCATAATCAACCCTTCAAAAATGAAAAAATTAAATAAAAATCGTGGATAGCCAATAAGTAATGGACTTTTGAATTTTACCCACATTTTTTGTCACACCTGCAAAACTCATGGATATGGACTTTTATTTTACAATGTGTTAATCTTATGTGTTTGAAACTTTGGGACATGGATGAATTATGTTTAAAAAAATAAAGATCCATTTAATGAATGGAATGTGATTTTAATTTATTACGTTATGGACTATTTAAAATTCCAAAAAAATTGTTAGTATTTTGAAAGTTTTTTTAAGCATTTAAAAGTAATTTCTTTTGAGATATTTTTTATGTCTTATAACATCATGATTTGAAATTGGAAATGGAAAAAAATATATTTTCAATAACATTTAAATATTCATATTTTAAGCTAGTTTTCAACTACATTAGAAAAGGACTTTGAAAAGGAGTTTAATTTATCGAAATTGTGACACCCTAATGTGGTTTCGCCCACATAGGTTGTAATATATTTATCTTATATGTATAAATTATGATATATCTAACCTAGTTATAGGTTATAATAGACATACTTGAAGTACATATCCTATTCTACTTAACTTAAATATAAATTGATTATCTTAGCCTAGGTATAACTTAACTATATTACCTACCTACCTACCTACCTACCTACCTACTTACTTACCTTGTAAGGTGGTTAACCTTGTGCACAATGCCTAGAATGACCACTAGGAAAAACCACCCAAATGGTTTGAAAACATGGAATGGAAAATTTTCAACCATGCCCAAAGGCATTTCGAGCAGAAATTTTTTAAACCGCCATTCCTTCACACTTCATGACCACTTTGGTAATTTTCTAATGGGATTTGCCCACTTAACAAAATCATGAATGGTTTCATGTGTCATGTGAAGATCACCCAAAGTTGAATTGGGTGGTTGGCTATATTAGTTTATCCACACGTTTTTTAGTAGTGTTGGGAGTTGTGAGAAAATTGAAGAAGAAGAAGACCATGGCTTTGAGGGTACAGCTAGGAAAAAGAAAATGACTTTAGGAACTTTGGAAAAAACCATGAAAAAGAAGACCACAATTCCAAGGTTTCGACCAAGAAAAAGAAAACCACGGCCATGGAGTTTTGGAAAAAAACCAAGAATAAAAAGAACATAGCTTTGGGAGCTTTGGGAGCTTTGGAAAAATCGAGGAAGAAGAAGACCATGGCTTTGAGGGTATGGCTAGGAAAAAGAAGATGACTTTAGGAACTTTGGAAAAAACCATGAAAAAGAAGACCACAATTTTGAAGTTTCAGCCAAGAAAAAGAAAACCACGGCCATGGAATTTTGGAAAAAAACCAAGAATAAAAAGAACATAGCTTTGGGAGCTTTGGGAGCTTTGGAAAAATTGAGGAAGAAGAAGACCATGGCTTTGAGGGTACGGCTAGGAAAAAGAAGATGACTTTAGGAACTTTGGAAAAAACCATGAAAAATAAGACCACAATTTCGAGGTTTCGGTCAAGAAAAAGAAAACCACGGCCATGGAGTTTTGGAAAAAAACCAAGAATAAAAAGAATATAGCTTTGGGAGCTTTGGAAAAATCCAGGAAGAAGAAGACCATGACTTCAGGGGTACGACTAGGAAGAAAAAAATGGCTTTGGGAGCTTTGGAAAAAACCATGAAGAACAAGATGACAACCTTGAGGTTTTGGCCAAGAAAAAGAAGACCATACCATGGAGTTTTGGAAAAAACTAAAAAGAAAAAGACCACAAATTTGGGATCTTTGGAAAAAACCATGAAGAATAAGACCGAACCCATGGGAGTTTTGGAAAAAACTAGGACTAAAAGAAGAAGACCGAACCCATGAAAGTTTTGAAAAAAACTAGAACTATAAAAAGAAGACCCAACCCATGGGAGTTTTGAAAAAAACTAGGATTGTAAGAAGAAGACTGAACCCATGTTTTTTACAATCCTAGTTTCTTACACAAGAGCTATAAACATGAGGGGAGGAAATCAAAGACTTGTGTAGACTTGCAAAACACAAGAGGGGGAGGTCAAAATTCTTTAAGACTTGTAAAAAACCAAGAAGAAGATGACAACGACCAAGTTTGGGGGGCGGTGTTGGATTTCCCAACATACCTATAAGCAACAAAGAGAAGATGAAGATCGTGAAGATCATAAAACCAACAAGAAGAAGAACATGAAAATAATGTACATAGTGCCAAGAAATCAAAAGATGAACATCACAAGGGTGAAAAGGCATGAGGCTTGAGGATCATGAAACCAAGAAGAAGAGGAACATGAGAAATATGTAGTGCCAAGAAATCAAGAAACAAACATCACGAAGGTGAAGAGGCACAAAGCTTGCATCTCACTCAAATCTCACAAACCTTGGAAAGCTCAAATTTTCATGAAGCTCAATAAACTTGGAACATCATGAAGCTTAGAAAGTTGATTAGAAAGCTCAAAGCTCAAGAAAGCCAAGTGGTCGCCCAGATTGGAAAAAAATTGAAAGACCAAATATTTTGCATAAAATAAACAAATAGACTCAAAGTGACAGATTGAAATGGATGGTGTTGCAACACATTGTTGTGAACAAGTGTTCACAAACTTTAGTCGCTCTCAACTTTAGGGTTCTTTAAACATTTGGCCACCCATGTCCATCTAATCTTAACCCTTATGTTTGGATAGATCTACACTATAGAAACCAATTACGAACAAGTGTGTAACGATTATTTATTTCTACATCCAAGTTTGGGATGTGGTAGGTAATGTACATCCACCACCCTTGTTTTGTTTGCTTATAGATGCCAAATGCATCACCCATAAGATGCCATGTGTCATAAGACTCTTTTTTCCACTCTTGACCCCCCCTTGCTTTGGGTGGGCATATCTCACTTAGATTTTAATATTTTTAAATGCTATAAATTGCAACATGTGTGCCCATATTAGGGCTATAATTTTCATTATGACATCAAATTCAGGCGACCCAACCCCTGAATTTCAATGACCTTTGAACCACTATGTGTTCAGACATAGGCTGGTTTACCCTATTGCCAAAATTCCAGATATTTCAATTGGAAAACAAGTTGAAATATCTAGTCTTTTTGCCAAAAATCCTATGCACCATCATGATTGACACCAAATAACTACTTTTATTACAAGCTTTCACTAGAAGGCTCTATTTTATAATGAACAATGAGCAAGGATGCCAAAAGGACCCTCTTTCTAATCATTAGATTGCTTGTTAAGGTGCATCTCAATTGTCTAATTGTCAAATCATTCAACAACATTGGGGGGCCTAGGGTTCTTGTCATTGTTAAACCCTTTACATAATTGCAACTTGCCAACCCCACTCTTGAGCAACAAGATTGATTACATGTTCATGAGTCTCAATTGCCCTTGTGAACCTTTTGCAAGTTATAACTTGCCCTAAATTTTATAATTATTGTGCAATATGGTTCACAATGGAGGACAAATGTTGCAAACTTGCAATGTAACTATTGTGCACACTACAAGATCATCAATGTGCTTGTAGCTTGTCTTGACTCTTAAGTGTTCAACATTGGCAGCAAAGGACAAAATTGCAAGTTGCAACAAACATGTTTGTCAAGTTTAAAACTTCTTTCAAGTGCAAATTTTAAAAGGGTTTCGTGACACTTTTTCAAACTCCAAGTTTTTAAACATTTTCAAATCTTGCTATTGGTTTGGCATGATTCACTATGCACATGTGTGCAAGTGCATTGCATCCAAATTGTTGAGTCGAAGGTTGTGAGTTGATTTTACAAGGCAAGATGTTAAACTAAATGTTGGAATCTACTTTTGTGAGTTTGAACCTTGAGGTGTGTGTGCACATCTATAACTTACACCATAGCAGTCCTAACTCCCATGATTTTTTATTTAAGTACAAAGCTTGTGATTTTACCTTTGTGCTTTAATCACATGATTTTATTTTTTGTTTTAAATGCTCCTTGCAAGGATTCAATAATTGGATAAGTTTGGGGTTTAAGGCTTCTCAATTGCTAATCTATTTTTTATTCAATTAGTATAATACTTGTGATCTTTAAATTTGTTAGGTTTCAATTGAATTTTTTCTTGTGTTTTGCATTTTCCTTCAAAACACATGACACTAGAAGAAATGTTGTCCATTCTAACCATATTTTTGTGACTACTATGTGACCAGTGTCTAAACCAACTTATTTTACGACTAGCAATTTGTTAGTCCTATGTGTCCATGTAGTTACAACTTATTATAATCACATATGCAAGTATAGGAAGGGTAGAACCAAATTCTAGTTGTATATGCAATTATAACTTACGATTAATATGATTTTCATTGAAAATGTAAATGAAAAGTGAACAATGTCATTCAATTTTGATTACATCCATCAATGGATGATAATGTAGTTGTTTTTGTAACTACAATGAAAGTTTTTGCAACTACAATAGTATATTCTACCACATGTACAAAAAAATATAGACCACACATGGCAAACTTTATTATTTCAATTGGACTATTATCCTTTTAGTGTACCCATCCATGGGTCTTGTTTGCAATTATCCATTGGTCTTCCATAATATAATATATAATAGTTAATAGGTGGCTAAAAAAGGCTATTATGACCAAATTGCTAGGTAAGTTTAATAATTTACATTAAACTAAGTAGGCCTATGTACATTGGTAGCCTAGCCTAGCTTGCATACTTAATTAATTGGCCTAAATTATCTATAGGTAGTAGTAGGCTTGTTTATTAGGTGTCACTAATAGGCCACTAGGCTATGAAGGTTAGACCTAGTTAGGCTAGGTAAGCTAGGTAGGTACTTGGTTGGCTAGGTCATTAATTAGTAGACTAGGTAATAGGTAGTAAGTAGGATAGGTAGTAAATAGGTTGATTAACTTTTTTGTGTGAATATGTGATGATGTTTTCATATTAATTAATTAATTAACTAGATTAGGTAACTAATCAATTAATTAGGTAGTATGTAATAAGTAGGATAGGTACTAGTAGGTAGTAGGTAGGTAGGTAAACTAAGCAAAAGGTATTTTACTTTGTGGATATGTCATAATTTTTTTAATATTAATTTATTAATTAATTAGTTATGTTAAAAAATATATATTAAATGTAGTCTAGGTAATTTATTAAGTGGGTTAGGTAGTAGATAATAGGTATGTAACCTAAGTAGTATGTAATAAGTAGGATATGCACTAGTAGACCTAGTAGGTTATAAAGTAAGCAATAGGTATTTTATTTTGTGGATGTGTTGTAGTGTTTTTGTATTAATCAATTAATTAATAAGATATGTTAAATAATTTATTTATAATGTAAGTTAAGTAATTTAATTTATTAGGTGGGCTAGGTAATAGATAATAAGTATGTAGTTTAGGTAGTAATAAATAGTAAGTAGGTTAAATTGTAAATATTTTAGTATGTGGATATATGATTTTTAAAATAATAATAATAAAAAATTAGGTTGGTTGGGTAATTAGTTTATTAAATGTAGGTTAGGTTATAGATAGTAGGTATGTAGCCTAGGTAATATTATACCTAATTAATAAATAGGATAAGTAGTAGGTAATAAGTACTAAGTTAAGTAATAAGTATTTTATTGTGTAGATATATGATAATGTTTTTGTATGGGACAAAGGATGCTATAATGTTGTAGTGTTGCAGTGTTTCCCTTTCATTAGAATTTATCCCATATCCTTTGTCTACAACATCAAACTTGTAAAATATATAAGTAGGTGAAAGAATGGACTAAATTCATGGTATGCACTATAAACAAAGTGTATAAACCATTTGGGATGAACTAATCAAAAGGCTTGTCCCCAACAAAATAAATAAGATCCTACCTACCTACTTGGCCTATGTTAGGTAGCCTATTATAATTTAACCTAGGATAGATTATAATTAAGTAATTATAATAATTAATTATTATATTTGGTTAGTATAGTTATAATATTTTACTAATGTAATTATAATATTTAAATATTGTAATTATAATATTTAATTGTTGTAATTATAATATATCTTTTTTGAACAAATGGAAAATTGCCACATGTTTACCACATGGTTAAATCTTAACCACCCATCAATGGCAACATGCAATTATCCCAAATGTAGTCACAAATACAATCACAAATTGGGGTTCCACATCATACTAAGGATCATCCATGGCAATGGATGACAATTTTTGGCCTAGTTGTAAGGTTTGTGACTACACTTTCAACTTCATGGCCATGTCATGTCTTTTGCAACTAATTGTCCTTTGGCACTTGTCTTAAGCGACTAGGCTATTTTTAATCACGTGTCCATTACAACTATAAATGAGTTGCAAATCCAATCGTTGATTTTCAAATTTCTTCTAGTGTGAGTCTTATAATGCTCCTTACAAGGACTCAAGAATGGAATAGGTTAGTCATTTGTACAAGTTGATGCAACTTGGCATTTATTGATTATTTTTTTAAATCAATGTTTGGTGTTTGTTTTTGACAAGTTAACACAACTTGATGCTTACGGGTTGATTTTTATTTGAGTAAATGTTGAAATTATGAAACATTTTGCAAGTTTGTATGCACTATTTATATATTACACCACAACACACCTTTCACCTAGGATTCAAATGAAATTTTAATCTTAACTTTTAGTCAAATGTTTCTTGCTTAAAAGTTGAATCAAGTGTGTATTTGTGGATTTGATTTGTACATTCTAAAATTCAAATTACATTCTAATTTTTCAAGTTTCAACATCATAGCTTCTATTATACCTTTTAAATCATCAAACTTCAACTTTTATTGCTAAACATTAATAGAGTAAAGCAACTAGGAATGTCAATTGCTAAAAGCAACAACCAAGGTGTTATGAAGGTTATGAGGGACAAAGGGAGGTCAATCATGAATGAAAGAAATCCATCCCAAATTGATTTAACCTTTGAAGTTGAACCTAACGGCAAACTTATCCTTGGGTGTTACCACTAGAAACACCATGCCCCAAATTGTTAAGACCCATCCAACTGCAAGAAAACATAGGATTCACATAAAGAAAACTTTTCATTCCAAATTATTTATCAAAAGGTTACCCAAGTCATGTAGAATTCAAAATTCTAATTAAAATTACAAAAAAATATGTTTTGATGTGGAAAATGAATGCGTAAGGAAAAAGTTTTAGGAATGTCACACAAGGGATTGTTTTAATTAAGAACACAAAAGGAATCTATTTGTAGGGAATTTTTCTTGGATGTTAATTTTTAAGAATAGTTCAAATACCAACCTACTTGATGTCTCTTGTAGATAATTGATCGAATCAATTTTCATTTAGTTATGAATTTTTGAAATCACAATCATGAAATCCTAAAGGGCCATTGATGTCAAGAACACAAATGATAATTATTTTCATCTTTTGTTGTTTTAATGACTAGTTTGGATCATTCTGTTGTGCATGTACTAAATAAATAAGAAAAAATATCTAATGTGTAAGTGTAAAGACACTTAAAAGAAAAAAATCAGGAATTAGGCTAGGAATGGGTCAAGAATGGTTCAGGAATCAAAATGTCAATGCATATTATAGGTTTTTGGGTGCTCATTAATTTTCATGAGTGTGTGCAAAGGTGGAGAAAACATAGCCCACCTAATCCAATCAGATAAACTAATGTATAAGTATATGATTGTTTTTTCTTAAATTGGGTCCAACTTTCTTGTGATTTTGGCAAGGTTCTTCCTAGTGGTACCACCCAAGGAAAAGTTTGCTGCTAATGAACCCCAAAAGAAATTGAAATTGATTTTTTTTTAAATGTTTATCAATTCAATCAAAAACTTCAAAATGTTTGGGTTACAAAATTACCTTGGGCAAAAAATATTTTGAATGAAGATGAGTTTGTAACATCTATTCGATGCAAGATTTGCAAAGGTTAATGGGTAAAAAAAAACTCCTTAATTTTGAATTTGAGTTTTTTTGTAAACATGTTAGTATGAAAAGATTTACAAGTCCCCCAGACTTGGCACATTCCTAAAGGTGAAAGCACACTAAGCTCTCCTAAAGTTGTAATCACAAGTTTAATCTTTCTATAATTTATTTTTTTGGTAAAGTATGGTGATCACTTCTTAGATTTTTTTTTTAAAAAAAAAACTATATTTGATTTAGTTTAAACATAATCTAATCTATGGGTTATAAAAAACCAACAAATAATGAAAAACTTGAATGAATGAAGCATATTTTTAACAAAATAATACACATCACAAAATTTGAAAAAAATGCATATATACTTCAAAAACTAAAGTTGTGAATGGAATTCTTGGGTGAATTTTTTTATGGTGCATGATATTGACATACATCAATTAAATTTAGGACAATTTAAAAATTTAAAGTTTTTAGATGAAATTTCATTCAAAAAATGTGTTCTTTTGCATTTTTGAACAATAAATGCATGATAATATCATTTTAGGAAAAAAATGACTACCATATCAAAGCAGAAGAGATTTTATAGATGGGCATTACATTAGTTTTTCAGTTTTCTTTTGTTTGCTAATGTTTTATGAACCATAGCTATGGGGCCTATGGTTGTAAAAAAAGTATAAATTATATAATTTATGTACATTAATTTTATCCAATCCTCTTCATCTAATCAAATTAGATTGAATTAATTATCATTCAAAGTGAACTTTGAGTTCCAAAATGTTGTCATGAAAATTTTAAGATTTTTTACTTGTGTTTAAGATAGCCAAAGAATGCAATCAAATTTTTAACTTATTATGTACTATGATAATCATTATACATCACTTTTTTGGGTGAAAAGTGGTTCACCCTTAATGTGTTTTCACCTTAAAAGTACATTCTACTATGCTAAAACTTGTCAACATGTTAAAAATGAAGTGCTTTATGTTTCCAAAAATGTGGAAAATGTTTTAAACAATGTTATGTAAGGTGTGACACATGAGGGCTTGAAGAAAATCATTCAATTTGTCACAATTTTCTACCCACTCTAAAAGGGAAAGCCCATGCTTGAATATGAAAGCATGAAAATTTTGCGATAGTTCCTTCAAATGAATAATTGTTCATAGAAGCATTTGTAAGACAATATATTGGTTTATGGTTAAAATAATGCATGACATTACCAAGTTGATAACCATTACAAAATTTATGAATGCAACATCTCCACCTCTTGTGATGAAGTTACAAATGTTGATAATCAAAATTAGTTGTCCTTACATGCATATGGGTGAAAGCAAGTAAAATATACACAAAAAGTAGTGTAAGCAACAAAATATTAGGGTCCCTAAATAAAATCAATAACAATAGATGATTTTATTGGGATAATAAAAATAAATTTAGGTACATTATTTCTTAACTCTTGTTCATATGGAATTCAAAAGTTAAATTGTTATAATCATGTTTTTTTAAACTATTTGTAAGTACTTGAATTGGACCTAAAATTTGTGGTAGTTTGAAAAGTAAAATTCAAGTACACTTGAAAGTAGGTGAAATAGTTTTGCAAGTATTTGGTTTTTGTTTCAAGCACCTCAATATTGATGTGGTGAACATTTTAATATATATATTTTGGTTAATGGAAATTTTTTTCATAGTTAAAATCATCCCCAACCCTTAAAAAATGACATAATTTTTAGAAATATTTTTGGGGTACTTTTTCAAATCCAAATGATATGACACAAATTGCTTTGAAAAGCTAGAGGGACACTAGAGATGCCCATGAAAAGAACTAAAAGTTCTGTCTATTTTAAAATGATAAAAAAAGGTTAGAAATTTGAAAAAATATTTTTTGGGTGTTTTCAAATAGAATACAAAATGACAAGTATGTACAAATATTTTGCTTGCACTCATATGTCATTAAAGAATTGTCTCAAATTCCAATTTTGGTATCCTTAGGTGTAATCACATAAACAAAGGTTACATCAAATGTAATGCCTACTTAGTTTTTCACATTTAAAAGTGTTGATTTAATTTGGTGTTGAAAGTATAAGACTTTTACATATTATATGGTTCTTAATATATTATTGGAACATGTGAATTAATTTGAAAAATATCCAATAAATTAAAAAAATTCAAAAACACTCATTAAACATTATAATAATTATTTTTAAACACAAAAAAAACTTGTAAATGGGTTTCAAAACTTTTTTAAATGACATTTTTTTGAATTATTTTACAAAAACCTTGACATAATAGTATTTATTAAAATTCAAGATTTTAAAAGATTTTTTTGAAGACTTTTGTGAGAATATTTTAAGGAATACTCTCCCAAAAGCAATCCCCTAAGCAAGTGGATGTGGTTCATGTTATCCCATTGGCACCTTCCTTGAAAAGGTGATAAAGGGACTGATTTTGGAATTTTGATTATATTCATCACTTAAACATTGTTGATTGATGGTGGTCTATAAATAAGTGAATCATTGTCCTCTAAACTCATTTGTTTTGGAGCTAACAATGTGAGTGTTTTTCAAGGTGCTAGTTTATTTTTGTTTTGCATAGGAATTTGGCACGGCAAGTTGCCATCTTGTTTTGTTGTTAATTTTGTAAGTTTTGTTTTTGTTGTGATTGGATAGGATTTACAACTAGGGTGGCATTTTTTTGTTTGATGAAAAAGTTTTGGAGGTGATTTTGGTGTTTTTGGAATGATTTTTTAGTTATCATTTTTTGAGGAGTTGGACCCCATAAAGCCTTAGGCACCCAAAGTGCAGAGGTGTGAAAGAAGTGTGGGAGAAGAAAAATAAAACAAGTCGACAATGGGTCCTGCTTCTATTTATATCTTATTATTATCCTTCTAACTTTTATCTCTTTTCTCTTTCTTTCCTCACTTTCTTCCCCTCTTTGTCTTTTTTTGTCTCTTTTGTGATGTCAATACGTGTAGGGTGTGGTAACAAGTAGTGGTGGCAACTTCACAACCACCATTACTATCATTAGTTGAGAGGAATTTAATTCGTCCTTTTGTTAGTCCAAAGGTGAGGTGTGGTTCATTAACCTAAATAATTATGGGGCTTTTAAAATGAAATAAGTTCACCCCACCCTCGTCATTTCACATTGTCTAAAATTATGTCACTACAAAGTTTTTACATGTTCATCATGTTGCAATTTTAACTAACATAATTCATTACTAGTTGAAATAATTTAGCATAGTTTACATAGATTAAAATAACCTATAATAAAATAGCTTAGAATAGTTTGGGATAACCTATATAATAACCTAAAGTGAAATGGTCTAAAATAATGAAAAAAACATAAAGTAAAATAACCTAAAATTTAATAGCCTAAAATAACTTAAAGTAAAATAGCTTAGAATAGTCTAAAGTGGAATAACTTAAAATAACCAATAATAGCTAGGGGTAAAATAACTTAGATTACTGTAAGGTAGAATAGCCGATAATGGCTTATTATATCCTAGGATGGATAAATAGAAAAGGGGAACCACAATGGTTGGAACTTGAACTCCATTGTATTCATTATTATTCTTTTGGAGTTTTGAAATTTGCCCAAATTTGGGAGGTTTAATGGCTTCCAAAAGTTCATGTGGTTTGGCATAGGTTCGGGATAAACGGTTTCAAGGGGTCCAACTTGGGCCTCCCTTTTTATTCATTTTTAAAAAATCTTGAATTTGAGGTTTAAGAAGGGACATGTTTTGGACCAATCTAAACCTACCACATTGGGGATTTTATTTTATCTTTAATATATTTCAGATATTTCAGATTTTATTTCATTTTTTCAACTTTTTCATCCATGTCATATGTTATTCATACATAATCTATATGTAAAATCTTTCATTACAATTCTAGTGGGCGAATAATAGGTTAATGATTAAACAAGGATTTCTTAATCTATTCAAAAATTGGACAATATTTGCCCTATGACTGAACATGTCATGACATCAAGTGACATGAGTGACATGAAAAAAAACATTTAATTTTTTTTTGGGGTTCTTTGGAAATCGATATCTCCCACATCAAAGGACATATGAAGAATCCACCAAACACATTGAACTTGAAAGTAATTTAAGGGTCTACAAATTATGAAAATAAATCTATTTGACAAAATTTGATTGATGCCACATAGTTAGCAACAAAGATATTCCAAGCTTGGGCTAGCCTCATTAAGTTTTTCACTTCTTTCAATAATGTTAACAAAACTATTAGCCCATATGTCGCGCTCCCAAGTTCCTTGTAGACCCACTTGAGGGTCCAAGTATGCGGCAATGCGGAAGGAGTTGGAACTTGGAGCACGATCCCGACTTCCAGCACTAGAGGGGGGTGAGAGGGGCGTGTTAGAAGTCCCGGGAAAGACTAGGAAGAATTGACAAGCTTACTCACTCACACAGGCCTGCATGAAACCACACAAAGTGGTTAAAACTCATTCTGGATCCCTTTGGTGTTGGGACAAGCCACGGGCAACACGGACACACAAGACTCACCATGGCCCGGACCTTGGGGGAAGCCACCACCTTCCCCCTTATAGTATACTCTGTGACTC
>Ga0116227_10005272_pt1 | contig 27419 bp, 29 predicted proteins | sample S1TSphgellanicum_FD_89693 | JGI IMG/M metagenome (GOLD analysis project Ga0116227, IMG submission 89693) | Host-associated microbial communities from peat moss isolated from Minnesota, USA - S1T2_Fb - Sphagnum magellanicum MG | ecosystem: Host-associated > Plants > Peat moss > Unclassified...
AAATGCAACAGCTCCGGTTTCAGTTCCAGATCTGCCTGCATTAGCAGGTATCAGATGCAGATTTTTGTAAGATTGTTACCCTACATTTTGAGCAGATTGTTACATACTAATCTACATCCAAGGTCAAGAACTGAATGGAGAGAGAACTCTACTAAAACACTTGCAAAAATTGTCAGTAGAAATTCTATTGGGGCATACCCAGATGTGTGTAAGGGGTTAGAAAAGTTGGGAGAGATTATGCTCTATATTGAAGCTGATGTAGACACCCGATGTGGGAAAAAATTGCAGGGTGGTCAAATGTGTCAAGTTCACCAACACGATTAGCCACCAAATACTCAACTGGGATCCTGATCAGCACAATGAGTACTGTGGGTGGTGCAATTTTCCTTGCTGTGGTGTGCTTCTTAGGCTGGTTTCCTTTCAAGAAGACCTACAAGGATCCTGAAAACTTTGCCCAAGTCATTCAGACTGAAGGTTGTGATCTGCATGCGTGGTTATGTTGGTCTAGATGGAGATTTCTCCACACAACATGCATCTAGAAATGCCTGTACACATACATCTAGACATGAATTGGGGGCAGCATGTCTGATGATCGGTCACAAAGTGACAGTAGAAGTTGCACAGAAGGCAGTGACAAGAGTTTATGTCTTGCAGGTTCAAAGTTGGTGATGTTTCATGGTGATTTGCCCTACGCATCAAGCGAGATTCTCAAACGGATAGAGGATCTTACTGATGCAGATATTATTGGTTCAGGTGGGTATGGCACTGTGTATCGCTTGGTCATGGGTGATGGATGCATGTTTGCAGTGAAGAAAATTGACAAGCAGGGTGCAAGCTCAGAATGCTTGTTTGAGAGGGAGTTGGAGATCCTTGGTAGTTTCAAGCATCGGAATCTGGTCAATTTACGAGGCTACTGCTGTGCACCTGCTGCCAACCTATTGCTGTATGACTATTTGCCAGGTGGAAGCCTTGACCACAATTTACATGGTAAGAGGGAATTGTCAAATTTCTCTTGTGGCTGATAGTACAACAGAACAATGTAGAGTTTCTTGGTAAACCTTACAATTGAGACAGGCAACCCAGGATCAGACCTTGCATCATTCCAAAGATCAGCTGCAGGGATATCCCGATTTCTGATATCAAGTCAAAAAGAAAACACATATATAGGCATTTGATGCTGGAGAAAATGCAAACTGGGTCCTCTTTCTTTCTTTGATATACCCCACCAGTCCCTTTCAAGAGCAAGCTGGGTTCCTATTCAAGTGCCTTCATCTGTTTTGAGTGCAGAAAGGGAATCACATGAGGAGTTGCTGAGCTGGGCTGATCGCATGAAAATAGCCACTGGTGCTGCTCGTGGATTGGCGTATCTGCACCATGACTGCTGCCCCCGCATCATTCACCGGGACATCAAATCCAGCAATATTCTTCTGGATGCTAGACTGGAGCCTTATGTATCTGATTTTGGACTGGCCAAGCTGTTGGATGATGATGACTCTCATGTGACCACCATTGTTGCTGGCACTTTTGGGTACTTGGCTCCAGGTGGATTATTCTTCAAAACCAAGTCTTTCAATTTGTACAGTTGGACCAGTGAGTACCTAAATCATCAGGTTGCAGACCATTGTTTTGGTGGCAGAAGCTGTCAAAATGATCACTATTGAAACCAGCATGTATTTTATTTTAGCACATTAGGAGGTCCTTGCCAACAATGTCTGTTGTTGACTGGTTGGGTTGTACTTCCAGAGTACATGGAAAGTGGGCGAGCAACAGAGAAGGGAGATGTTTACAGCTATGGTGTTATGTTGCTGGAGCTGATTAGTGGCAAGAGACCCACTGATCCTTCTCTTATGAACCAGGGGATGAATCTGGTGGGATGGGTGAGTCATAGCCTCAACCTCAGCTTGGGCACAATTTTATGCCAACAATGCCCTTTTAAACTTCTTCATGTGTCTTATCAGTTGCAAGAAAAGGGTCATAACTTAAATCACTAGTGGCAAGTCTTAAGTTTACATGATCAAAACATATTTGTCAATCTCAAATACAAAGTTAGTTTTCTGAAGTGAAGTGTTGCAGCCTGCAACACAAGATTCAAAAAAAAATGAGACCCAACAATGACACTAGTGACTGTTTGTATTAGGCAACTTCATGCATCAGGCAAAATCGACATCTTGAGCTAGTTGACAGGAGATGTTCAGAGGGAATTCCCCAAGAGCACTTGGAGGCTGTGCTGCACATTGCCGCTAGGTGCATTGCCCCAATGCCTGATGAGCGACCCACCATGGACCAGGTTGTGCAGATGCTGCAACTGGACACATTATCTCCCTGCCTGAGTGAGCTCAGCATTTTCCACAGCTCCCCACTGTCTGATCCTGAGTGTTGTGGTCGGTAAGACAAGACACTCACTTTTGTACAGTAGTAACAACACCCAACTCCTTTTGCCTAGATAATTGTCCCCTATTGGGATTTACATGTTGCAATCCTGGACTGCGATTCAAACCCACAAGCATCATGGGGCTTGGCAAATTCCAGACTGAATTTCATTCCATGGGATAAAGTGGGAAAACCATAGTATTTCACACCCACATTGACTTAACCTCTGTATTTCTGATACAATTCAGAGATGGATTGGAGCTTGTGAGTAGGGGAAGTCCAAGACCCAAAACCCAAAACCCAATTTTTTGAGCATAATGTTCCACGGTGCTTTTCCCATGTTGATGGATGTTATATGGGAACAGCCATATCAATCTATCTTTCTAGATGTACACTATCTTTTCTTGTGTGCAGCAGATACACAGAGAGAGAGAGAGAGAGAGAGAGAGAGAGAGAGAGAGAGAGAGAGCTAGGAAGGCTTGTCATGATTGGAGTAGGGTGTTCACAGGTTATGAGGTGTTGTTGTGTTTTCTCTAAGTGGAAGCTTTCTCAAAGTCGGAAGTAAACACTGTTATCAACATTGTTGAGTTTAGATGAGTTGTTACGGAGGCGATTTCTTTTCAGCCTGTGGAATACATCATTTTAGCATTGTCAAGATGGAGATTGGAAGCAAGGTTTCTTCCTCTGTTGTGTGTATGTACACTATCTTTTCTCGTGTATGCAGCAGAGAAACAGTTGGTTTGAGATGGAACTAGTTTGGATTACTTTGTGTTGCACATAATAAACAACACATTGTATTGTAGATACTAGATAAACCATCTGTTGGGAGGACATCTTTTGGCATGTTGATGAATTTTAATTTTTCTTGTGAGATTTTGTTTGGATCCTGTTGTTTTTGCTTTCTATGGATAATTTATATGAAAAATTCTGAAGTTGATACATGTGTAATTCTACTTACACATTTTGATGGCAAATCCATACATCATACATATCTCTGAAGAGATGGAAAAAATGAAATGGCCATTTTGTAGTGGTGAGAATGAAATTGTCTATTTTGTGACATATATTTGTCACATAATGTGAAAAGGTTAATGCTTTTTTCTTGGAAGCATAGCCTAGCCAGCCTTTTTTCTTGTGCTATATTTTTGGATTTTTTGGGTCACAAATTCAATGCTTTTTTGAAAAAAAAAAACTTGTCAAAATTTGGAAAAAAAATTAAATCTAAAAAATCACTAGATTTTACACATGGTTCAAGTAGGTAGCCAAAAATGTGTAAGGATGTTTAAATTTTTTTTCATTTCATATTGTTTAACATCCAAATTTGGCCAAATTGGCTTATGGATGGTGATTTTTATTTCATATTTTTAAGATGCAAATTTGGCTAAATTGGCTCGTGGATGATTGTCACCTCATCTACATCACAAAATTGGAAAAAAAAACACCAAGCCTAGCACTACAAGCTAATGTGATTTTTCTCACAAAAAAGTTGCAACTTATGACACATGTGAGGTAAACCAAAGTGAAGGGCTTGTTAGAGTCAAGGGGGGTTATTAAGGCCATTAAGTAAGTCATGGAGACAAAGTTACATTGCTACACATGCAACTATATTTTCAGTATGTACGTCCAATATATGACAAATTTCAAAAAAAATTGAAAGTTTCAACAAACGGAAAATTATAATAATGTCAATATGAAAAAATGAACTATTTTCTTGGAAATAATTACTTAATTAGGTATTTGTTTTTACAATGACAAATCTAAGGCTAGGATATGTTAGTTGACATGGACATATTGATTGAATGGATGATCATTATTAATGAATTCCTTTATCTAAGTAGATAAACTTTTTATATGTAATTGCAAAAAAGTTTTACAAGGAAGATACAAATTTCTTTTGCAAAAACACTAGTGCAACAATAGTTCACATCTGGCCTTGTGTCATCATATATGATTGTTACTACTTGTTTGGTACTTGTCCACAATTTATGAAAGAATGTATATTGTTGTTGAAGAGAAAATAGTTGAAATCTGGATTGAAGGAGTGCTTAGTGAACATTGCCCCTCATGATGTCGCTTGTTGATCATTTGGGAGTCCATAAATCTATTGTGTTCCTTGAAATTAAAGTCATCCAAGGATCTACATTGTCAAGTTATATGTGATATGTATTGTTTTTTGACTATTGTCGAAGTTTGCATTTTGTGTTTATTCAATGAATAGTTAGCAATCAAGGCAATTGAAAAGGGTTGCATCAAGTGTAGACATGACTTTTCGTGTGTGCGTATGTAGCTTATGGGAGAAGGTCCCTATTTCATTCAACATATGGGAAATGGTACAATTGAAGTAAGGTATGATATCAAAAGTGTGGGTTAATAAGTTGGGATTTTGAAAGTGTGTGATACAATCATCAAAGAAAATGCATTAAAGACAACTTCATATTTTTCCTATATGTAATGACGATATGAGTTTGTTGAAGCAAATTTGAAAGTTGTGGAAAACAACTTGATATTTTTCTAGATGTCACTATTTAAAAATCTACGTGTTTTATTGAATTGAAATTGATTACATTAGTGGTATTGAACATTATTTTTAAAATAATCTTTCTACTTCTAGTGTGGAGCATATGTATTTGCATTGATGATTTTCAATTCCATCTCTTGTAATTAACATGAAAACATTTGGTCATCATTAGTTATTCCAATTGGTCCAAAATCCCCACGGATGCAACATGGAATTGAACAAATTCCATAGAAAAGGTGTAACGAAAAGACATGGGCACATATAACACCCAAATGATTTTATTAAACTTGAAACATGCACCTAAGTGCAGATGTATATATCATCCCTAATAACAATATTATGCTCGCAAAGTTTGCAAAAATTCCTACTTTCTGTATTGAATTTATAATTGAGTGTCTCAAGGGGTCAAGTCACTCTAATCTCTCTGTCTTGAATTCAAAGGGCCTCATCCCATATTCTCACGAGCCACATACCACATCAACCCATGCTGAACATGCACCTTCACATACCCATACAAAGAGTAAACAAGAGAACCATCCACTAAATCCCCAGAACACACAACCCTTATGGCTTATTGTAATATCATAAACACAACAACCTGGTCATTACGACAACAACCGTATCCTAATTTACATTTTTCAAGTTGGATTATCCAACAAAAGTGATGTATTTCATGAGTTTGACAAAAAGAAACTTAGCCCCTTATAGATCAATGCTTTTGGACCAAATTGACTCAAGCACCTTTTCGGAGTTCCCAACATTTGAAGGTATTCTTTCATGAAACAGAATAGACACACCAAACTCAACACAAATAAATGCAACAACACACTTTGAGAATTTTTAGGAAGGTCGTTATTGAGATCCTTACTTTTCTCATCATCCCCATGGTCATCAACCTTCAAAACTACTACTACATACTACCCTTAACTATTGAAACATATGGCGCGATGGAGATTTCACAACCTCAATAATCAAGGGCCACATCACACAAACATCAATCCCACTAGCAAAGCAATCACACTATTATTTATCTTATCCTCCTCCTAGCATATTGTTGAAGAAAATGCATCTGCTAGCCACACCTAGCAACTCCAATTCTTATCCTCCTCCATTCCTCCAATTTTTGGTCATTGTCCATCAAGATATCCATGCAAACATAGGAACACCACATAAATTACAACCAATGAGAAACAAAGAAATAGAGCAAGCAATGTCGCACATAAGTGCACATTACCTACATACAAACAAAGCAATGTGGAAAATAATCACAACATTAAACATGTTACTTGCATCTCACCATCAACTACTAAGAATGTGTCGTTTTCTGTTTTCAGCAGTTGATTACATTATTACATCTACTTTAGGTTTTCATCCAGTATGTTTTCATCACAAGGGCATTTATAAATGGTGCATTTTAGTGTTGTGCGAGTACTTAGGTTAACTGATTACCTTGGGTTAGTTCTGGTTCCTGATACCCAGAATTTTAGTTATAGAACCATGTTGGGACTAAAATTGAGGTTAGGTTAGTTTCCAAGAACTGGGTTGAAAATTAACCCCTAGTTTCAAAAAAAATGGAATCAGACTCAACTTTAATTATTAAGTAAAGTGAAAATTGGAAAAAATTGGTTTTAGTTCTATTATTTGGTTTAGGGTTTGAAAGGGTGTATGGGAATAAATTTGGGATTAATTTTGGGGGTGATAAATTTGGGGGTGTATTGGGTAAGTTTGGGATTAATTTTGGATGTGTTAGATTTGAGGGTGTGTTGGGGGAAAAATTGGGGTCAATTTTGAGTGTGAAACATTTTGGGGATGTTTCTGGAAAAAAATTGAGACTAATTTTAGGATTGATTTTGGATGTAGCAGATTTGAGGGATGCTTTGAAACCAAGTTTGGGACTGACTTTGGGAGAAATAGATTTGGGCTAAATTCAAGGGTGACAAGGTATAAGAAGGCATTAACCTTGCCAATTTGTACCATAAGGCTTTCACATGCACACATTGATGGATTTGAACTCTTGATCTTGATGATCTTGTGGTCATGCTTGGCGTCATGGAACATGGCACGGAAGTTACTTGAAACCTATTTTAACCTCCCCTAAAAATCAAAGAATTTACTTGATTATTATTTTTTAAATTGAAATTAGAATCAACCTTCACATTAAAAAACCGGATCCAAAATCAAGTCCCAATTTTTATAAAAATAAACCTAAGTAAAACAAAATCAGCCCCATAATTATTTTTGAAATCAAAACTGAAATTCCTCCTAAAACTTAGAATTGCACAACGTTTGGTGAATTCCATGCCATTTACCAATTTTTTTCAAACATTGGATTAATTTGTGTAACACAATGTGATTTTTTAGTACCTATTCTAGCAACTCATCTTTAAGTGTTTTGACATTATAGGAACCCAGGAATTCGAATTAATTTCATGCACAACATTTTTTTCTTTCTTGTTTAGTCCAAACATTTCTGTTATTGTGTGCAATTACTTCATTCCTCCTAAAGAGGGTTATTTTGACACATCAAGAATTTTCTATGTGCACTAGTGTTTTTTTTTGTTTTGGAAAAATATGACATTTAGCTATTATTTTAGCCCTTGTGTTGCAAGGTTGGCCACTGGTTACGAGTTGGAACCCAATAGGCTTTAATTTTTTTTTTGTAATGGATTTTTTGGCAACAAGTTAAAAGGGAATGGAGTTTCATTAGGCAATTTAATTTGTTTAAATGTGGCTATTTTTTGCTATAAACGTCAAATTATTGTAAGTCCGTTTTAGCTATTGCCAATTCTCATAAGGAGAAATCTAGGCTACCTTCTACTAAAACATGGAGAGATTAATTTAATTAGTAATCACTTGGGAGGTGATTGAACCTTTTAAATTGCCCATTATAGCACAAGTGGCCTACTTACAAAAACAAATACATTAAATCAATACAAAACCACCTTCAACTTTCAAGTCAAAATAGAACTTGGAAATAGAAGGTTGAATAAGAAGTGACATCCATTTGGGATCACCATTTCACTTACCCAAAAACCCAAAAAATGTCTAGAATTCGCAAACAAATGAACACAAAAAAGATGGTTGTAAATTAGAAGTGGTCATTAATGTCCATTATATATGGATTCACCAACTCCCATACAAAAAAAACAAACAAACCTTTGCAAATTGTAACTTGTAAGGTTGCCGACACCCAAGGATAGTTCCAACTTCTAAATTTTGCATCAATAAATTGCTAAATTGAGAGCCTAAACTTTTGGCACATCATATTGAGGGCATTATGCTCACCATTGCTTGAATGTTTTTGCATATGAAAAATTATGCAAAGTATAAAACTTCTAAGAGAACATTTTGGCCATTAATCCCAAGTTGGTTGTTAGTTGATTGCGCATCTTGGATTTGTAGAATGCCAAGGAATTAAAGCATCGTTCATCCTCCACATTATCAAGGACTTGTATTGTGGCAATTTTTGCCAATTTGAAATATTATGGAAAAAAATAATCTAGATGTTGAAAGAATGTGCCAAAAATGTGTCTAAGGATTCACATCAATTGGTTTAGCCATTGCAGCACATGCATTTGATTCATGGCCAACTTGAACATAAATTGTTCAATGTCAAGGGAAAATGTTGACAATATTTCAGGAACCCATACATCATTATCGGCTAGCTTTTTGGGGTTGCAAAATATAATTTTAATCACATCCAAATGCTCTAAAGCTTTCATTTACATTAGACTATAGCCAATATTGAGGGTACACCACACCCAAACTATCCATGACATCATAAGTAGGGGATTTCACCACATTAATGCAAATCAGATTCCCCCCTTTTCAACTTCCAAATAGACAAAATGAAAAAAAATAAAGGTTAGGGTTAGGGTTAAACCTACACATTTTGCTTCCACCTGCATGATGGTTGTAGCATACACCTTTTTGGTCACATATGAGACCACACTAGTCTACGAAAATGATTAACCAAAATGTGTTGTTGGTTCACATCAAAAGCTAGGTGTTCCACACCAGAGTTCAAATCTGACATCCAATGCATGATTATGGAATCATGTGTATAAGCCAATTGAACTTTGTAACTTGCAAATGCATTAGGCTTAAGCCTTGTGTTTCAATCTATATATTGTTCAAAGATCTCCCCTTGACATACCTTTGTTGCTATCACAAAATCACAAACAAAAACATCACAAAACTAGTTGAATTTAATTAGGTTATGGATTACTTGCAACAATGGCAAAATGGCAACAAGCCCTAGTAAAATATGCACCTCACAAAGAAGCTCAAAATTTGCCTTGGCTTTGTCATTGGTAAGATCATCAAGGGCCATCTTCATCAACAAAATTCTATATTCCACCATCACATGTTGGGCATGGGACAAAATAAATATCTAATGGGTTTTCACATTTTTCAAAATCTTTGCCCCCTTCATTTCCATAAATTCCATAAGCTTTGTAAATTCTAAATGCCTTCTAGGGCTTTTGGAAAACTAATTGTACAAGGTCTAAAATAATCCTCAATTTTATTCATCATCTACAAATGTAACAAAATGTGAATCGCCAAATTGGTTTTGCGAGCCATGCAATGAAGCCCCATGGAAATGTGGAGCCCACCCATTAAAAATTTGTTGAGTAACATTCAACCTAGTGCCTTGAAAAACAAAAACCCCATTTGCACTAAATGTCATAAGCTTCTTACCAATCAAATATTTTGTTAGACCTCTTTCATGCATCATGGCTTGCATGAGGACTTGAGTGAAGTTATCAACATTTGATCCCAACACCACACATTTAAGGGAAAAAAGGTTGGTATTCGCAACTAATTTTGAACCACATAAGCATGAACTGAAAGCCAGTTGTGATTGTCCTCATTGTATTAACCTCATCAAAAGTAAGTGAAATGAATTGCGCTACTCCAATAATAGATTTGGTGGCCTCCAAGACAATGCCATGCATGTGTTGAGCCATAGCCCATCCTATTGAATTTATCCAATGCATTCTCAGGTTTTCCTCAAGACTCAAAAAATCAAACAATTCCTTATGAGCTTCGTATTCAAGCATTGGTCAACCATGCTTTAGTGTGTGGAATAATGTGTCAAACCAAACTAGTTTCCTACGTTTTTCACTAACTAGTTTAGTAGTAATTTGTTGCAAAACAAACTCCCTCCCTTTGCAAGCATAAATATCTACATTTTTGTTGTGCTTATAGTCATTGTTGGTATACCATTCACCTTTTTTCACCCCATTCATATTTCTTTTAGCCTTCCTTTGACCGGTGTGTTTATGGAGTGAGTCCCATTTTGGAGCCAACAATTTATTTTTATGTTCAACTTCTAAGCATACTTTGTATTTCACAAGGTGCACACAACCATCAACACCCATTTGCAACTTAGACCAAGGTAGTTTGGTTGCCCAAGAAACTTGAAATTTCCTCTTTGATTCATATTCACGTGTTTTGTTAATTTTCTGTTCCAAGACCTCTACTAGAACTTAAGGCCTTTCTACTGAATTAATGCTAAGACTTGGATTGTTTACAATAGAATTTGAACATAAACAAATCACAAGCACATTAGTGACAACTTGCTTACCTTTTGAGGCAACAAGCTCATGTTTGGATTGAGTTTCACTTCTATTGTTGGAAGCCACATTAGAATCAGCAAGAAGGGTGTCATCACTAGGGTTGCAAGAGGTGTAAAAACATTTGAATTTGAAATTTGGGGGTGATTTAAGGGGAGGCATCTTTAAACAAAGAGTCCAAACACACTAAGGTTCATAGCAATTGCATTGTGTAATCTAAATAGAAGTTGCAGAAAAAAATAATGAAACCACAAAAGTAAACAATGTAGTGGACAAGTGTGCAATGCACGTTGTAGAACCACATAAACAAAAGAACCTTGACAACAAGAGAAAAATCACAAAACTAGAAGAACCTTAAAAGCAGAAGAACTTCAAAACCAATTTTTTTTTCAAAAAAACTACAAAAGTGGAAGAACTATAACAAGAGAAGACCCATAGAAATATAAGAACCTTGAAAGCAATATATAACTTGCATTTGATTTGCAAATTGGAGTGTTGCATAATGCATATGTACACCATGTGCAAATAATTAAACATGCATATACATATCTAAAATAAAAGATGATGAAAAAAATTGCATCTATTATGTTGTCTTGCAGTTGGCCACTGAGCTTCCAAGCTACACTTTCCAATCTCAAGATTTAATGTCGTTTGCAAATCCAATTGTGTACTTCAAGCACTTGCAAAAAATGAATGTTGCAATTGTCATCTCAAGTCTCTCAAGCTATTACTACTAACTATAATGAGGCTTGAACACTCTTAAGCAAACACTCATAAGTTAGGAGCACAAAACCCTAAATCTTGAAAGCTCAAGCATGGTTGCAAGTTGCAACATAAAGATGATGTCCACAAAATTAAGGCTCATGAAACCAAGAAACTTCAATGTGATTTGCTCATAAACACATGACAAAGTGTAAGTTGTAACATCAAGATCCAAACTCTCAAAGACTCCAAAATTACATAATGTAAGTTTGTAACATATGAACCTTTAAACCTATGGTGAATCTGAATAGTAAACAAGAAGAAAAGTGGTGAAAATTTTAGGGCAAGAAGGGAAAGGTTTGGCGAATAGCCTATATTGAAGGAGGAAAAAAGTGGCGATGATCTAACGGTCAAGGTAGACACATAGGGCCAATGTAAGGTTCCTTTTAGGGTAATTTGGTGACTAGCCATCGCTATGCACACGCTAAAACGGTTCAAAGTTTCCAAATTCTATACATTTTTTAGCGACCTTTTAGGATGTCATGATGCTTTTAGGTGAAAAGTTTCAGATTTCACCCTTGAAATCCAAGCTTATAGGTGGCCAGCTCTAAATTTTTGGAGAAATTTGGCAATTTTTCACCCAAAAAAAAAACACCGATGTGCACATGAAATTTACATTTAACAAATTTTGTGCCACATATGGACTTTTTTTTGCTAATTCTTTTCCTAATGAAGAGCAGTCCAAATGTGCATATACTAAAAAAAGTTTTGTATTACTGAATAATCCGATTGAACATGCCCAAAACAAAAGTTCCTTGAACAAACAAGATTGAATTTAAACTAATGAACTTTGCGGGAAATAATATTGCCTTAAAAGGCCTTTTTTCAATTCCTTTTGGAAGATGTTTGAGTTTTATTAAAGTAAGAAGGTTTTTTTTTTTTTTTTTTTTTTTTGGGGCTATCTTGGCTATAGAGGGCCCTTGGGCAGGGTTTTGTTTTTTCCAATTTTGTGATATTGAAAATTTGGTGAGAATTTCCCAAAAAATAGCAAAACTTGTCAAGTTTACATTAGAGAAACAAAAAACTTCCCAAATTTACTTGTCAAAAAAGCTACAAAATTTGCCCCAAAAAACACCACAGCCCTTAGGCTGACTGAGGGTTTTTCTTAGGAATTTTTTGTTTTTGAACCAAAGTGGTGATCATCCATTGGAAGATGAAGAAAAAGTGATGATCATCCCTGAAAAACATTTAGGCAAATCTGGCTATAAACCATATATGAAGTACAAAACTTTAATCAACCTTCTATATTTTTGGCTACACAGTGAAAACCAAATATAAAAATCTGTACATTTTTACTATTTTTTCCCCTCACTACTGGCGATTGAAAACCTCCAAAAATCACTTCATTTTCGAATTTCGAATTTCAAATTTCGCTTTTTGTCGAAATTTCGCCAATAAAAAAAAAAGCCCCCGGTACGTACTGAAAGTGGCCGAACGAGGTCCTTTAAAGTTATGGACCAAGTGGCCGAACGAGGTCCCTTGAAGTTCTGGACCTCGTCTGGGGGACCTGAAGAAGTGGCCGAACGAGGTCTCTTGGAAGTTCTGGACCTCGTCTGGGGACCTGAAGAAGTGACCGAACGAGGTCCCTTGGAGCTATGGACTTCGTCTGGGGACCTGAAGAAGTCGCCAAACGAGGGTTAGGGACCTCGTCTGGGAACCTGAAAAACAACAAAGAGAGAGAAGTCAGGAGTCCCAGTGTTTTTTTAGGAATGTTTTGTTTGTAGCCAAAGTGGCTATCATACATAGGAACAAGTAGAAAAAGTGGCGATATCAGTAGGAAGATGTAGCCAAATCTGGCTATGAACCAGAAAGACAGTATGAATCTTTTAATCGTCCTTCTATATAAACCAAATATAGAATTCTGGCGATTTTTACTTTCTTTTGCCCCTCATTTCTGGCGGCTGAAAACCTTCAAATATCACTTCTTATTCGAATTTTAAAATTAAAAAAAAGTTTCGCCAGAAAAAGAAAATGCTGGGACTCAGGACCAAGAGACAAAAGAGAGACAAGAGAGAGAACGGAGTGTGTGTGTGAAGCTCCTCAGCAGACATGGCCAAAGTGTGCAGCTTGCTCTTGCTACCTCTTCTTCTCCTGGAGCTCATGCCTTGTGCCCAGGCATCTATAGCTGTGAGGCACCGATCATCTGTCATTTGGGTACTTTCTACTTCATCAAAATTCAGAATTTTCCCCCCCCGAGACTCCTCCGTTTGCTTTGGAGTTTCTGTTTTCTTTTGCCACGACTGGCTGTGCCAGAGGTTTGCAAATGGCCACAGTTTCGGTCATGATTTCTTTCTCGAGGAATTTTTAATTATTTCAGATATGAAATGTTTTGTAGAATTGGGTGCTGTTGCTATGGGAATGACTCTGAAACTCTTGACCGGAGTGAATTCATCAATTGATTATTCCTGTGTGTGTGCGTGTTTTTGAAGTCTGGGCCTTTTTTTTTGGGTGAAGTGTTCTGTTGTTTCTTGCATGACAAGATGATGATGAATTGCCAATTTCTCATGTGTAGATATGGCAAGAAAGAGCACTACGGCAAAAGATGCTATTATGTTATCAAGATATTGACAGGTATGTATGTGAAACCAAACCCCCATCTCGCTTGGATGCTCTACTGCAATGAGATAATGAAAAGGTTCTTTGTATGTGTTTCTCTTGCAAAGTTTGGCTAGCTGGAGAGGCTTAGGAGGAGGAGGAGGAGGATTGACTGGTTTCTGTGTTTCGACATTTGAACTTTTCTTGTCATATGCCATTGATGATCAAGCATGATATATTCGCTTGCTTTTTCTTCATTGAGAAGCTCTGAAGCACATTTGGGATTTTGGACCCGCATTTCCAATCTAGGGTTTTTCCAATTTTGGGTTTTTTCCAATCGAGGGTCTTTCCAATCAAGGGTTTTTCTAATCTAGGGTTTTCCCCAAGGATAATCTTTTTCTACGTGAGGGGTGATGGCAGTGGGTTGTGGGGATCAGCTTGCAAAGCATCTGCAATCGAGAAGGAGAATTGTGCATTGCGTTGCCTCTCTCCAACTTGTTATGAATCTATCTATGGCGCAGATCCAGTGAGCCATCCCTGGCCTTGCTCTACTGCTACTCCAAATACCTTTTTCAAATTATACAATTGCAAAATTACTCCACTATCCTCAATCACTGGTTATCCTCACTATGTGCTATATGATCTTCTTACTCTCATGTCAGAGAGTCCTTGTTGTGAATCTTTCGTCTACTATCTTGATGTTGCTAATGGTCAATACTGTGTTTCTCCTGCAGCTGGAAGAGGGAGAAATTGACTTGCACAGAGGACGATATTACAAAATCTGCATTCGACAGTAACTTTTTTTGCTGACAGGCCATTTGCAAATGCTTGTAGATCTCCCTCAGTTTTTCTATGTTAGAACTGAATTTCCATTTGAAAGCAATTTGTGTTTAGAAATCACACAACAGGAGACATTGTTAACAGTGTTCAGATTTGTGGAATCATGTACTGGGAATCCCTTCTCATTGCTGGAGATTTGTTTATTGAAAAAATTGTGCAGAATTGTTCCAAGCTTCATTTACCTTGTGTTGCTGCTTCCATTCATATATAAATCATTTGTAGTATGTTAAATTTTGCAGAAATCTTTTCAGCTTGTTGTGCTAATGACTTGCAGGTGCTGTGACTTTGTTGTCCATTTGCAAGTTTGGAGCTGATTTGTATGGCTTTTTGTATGGGTGCAGCAAAGGCAAGGGTGAAAGAGTGTTTGAAGGAGTGGGCTATACATAATAACAAACCTGTTGGGAATTAGTGTGGATGTAGTCCTCACAACTTGTATAAGTATAAGATTCAGCATACAAGGACCTTTAGTGATCTTCTTGCTTCTGCACAGGTGCACCTCACGTGAGTGCTCAAGGCAAGAGTATTGAAAGTGAGGTTCTCATGTACAGCTTGCAGCTTCGCATGAATCCAATCAATGATTGTGCACAATGTCATCACCAATTGGACAAGTTTAGGTTTTAATTTGAAACTTGGAACAGTTCTGAAAGGCAGTTCAGAAGAGATGTTTTGTCTTTTTTTTTTCGTGGAAAGAGAAGCTGCAGGACCCATTTGTTCAGGAACTTTTAACTAGTTAGCTGTTGTAGAACAGTACATTCAACTCTCTTTGTTGGAATTGCAAAATCTGTGAATTTTGGTGTTTTCTGTGTTTAAGATTAAACTTGACAGAGGGATGGAGTCAAGCTGCGGTAGTGAGATGAGCTAAGAGGACAATTTAAACTAAGCCTTTGTATTCTCCTGTGCACTAAACTAAAACTAACCCTGTTGTGCAGTTATTTGAATTTTCAAAGAACCGCAGGTTTCAGTTTTTAAAAGCATTTCAGAATCAGAGAACCGCAGGTGCGGGTTCTTTGAAAAAACTGGGAATCAAAGAACCGTTGGTCCCGGTTCTTTCAAGATCTGGAAAGAACCAGTGGTTTTCATGAAAGAACTGGCAATTGACTGGCCAGCCGCATCCCCTTTTGGGATGGTGCTGGGCAGGGCAGCAGCAAAAACCATGCCTTGTAAAAGAGTGGGGAGTGTGTGCCTTTCAGCACTAACTCCCAACCCTTTCTGGGATAGTGCTGGGCAGGGCATGCCTTGTAAAAGAGGGTTTCTTGTGCTCGTGTTTTGATGGCAATGCAAAGGGTTGGAACCAATCTTTCAACCCCCTACCAACCTTTGAACAAGCATGGTTTTTACTTCTGCCCTGTTAAAGATTTCTTTTACGTTTGCTTGCAATCGAGAGTTAACATCTAGACCGTCCAGTTTGACAGAACTTTTTATCCAATTCTTCTACACCAGATGCGAGGATGGATACCAAACCCTAACCCTAAAACGTGTTCACGCTCTTCCCAAATAGATTGTCGCAAACCCTAAACCTCTTGGCAGCCCAAGACAGACTAATAGGCCCCGCGCGAGAGAGACAGAGAGAGAAACAGCAGCAGTGGGTGGCTTGTTGCAATAGGAGGGGATTTGGTTGTTGCAAAACATGGAAGAGATTTGTGAGGGAAAGGAGTATTCGTTTCCCCGGCAGGAGGAAAAGGTGCTGAAGTTATGGGAGGAGTTGAATGCTTTCCGTACCCAGCTGAAGCGCACGGAAGGCATGCCGGAGTATATCTTCTATGACGGACCTCCATTTGCAACAGGACTGCCGCACTATGGTCACATCCTGGCAGGTACTATCAAGGATATCGTGACTAGGTTCCAGTCTGCAACTGGGCATCATGTCACACGCCGGTTTGGTTGGGATTGTCATGGGCTCCCTGTCGAGTTCGAGATCGATATGAAGCTGAACATAAAGACGAAGCAGGACGTCTTGGATCTCGGGATTGCCAATTACAATGATGAGTGTCGCAGCATTGTCATGCGTTACAGTAAGGAGTGGGAGAAGACCGTCACCCGCATGGGCAGGTGGATCGATTTTCAAAATGACTACAAGACTCTCGACCCTGAATTCATGGAGTCTGTCTGGTGGGTTTTCAAGCAGCTTCATCTCAAGGGCCTTGTTTACAAAGGATTGAAGGTAATACTCTTGACACTCTATATAGGTTCAGGGTTTAAGGGGCATGCATGGGGTTTGCTGGAACTAGCCTTACCTTCAATTTCCCTCTGAAAGGAGAGTGACTAGTCATGGTGAGAGAATTTAGATCAGCATTGGGTTTGAGGGAGGAAGCTGAGGGAATTGTATTTTTCAAGAGAGCACATGTGAGATTCCAGTCCATCTTATTATTCCAGAATTTCCTGCAAAGGCATGTTGGAGTACTTTAGTTACTTGGCACAATGAGGGGGGTGTGAGAATTCTCTTGGAACCAATTCTAGGGTTGACATTGGGATTGTGTATGTCAGGTGATGCCATACAGTACTGGTTGCAAAACAGAGTTGTCCAATTTTGAAGCCGGTCTGAACTACAAGGTGTGTGTCTCCTTGGAAACTCTGTTAATTTTGTTTCTGCATATTCCAGTGGAGTGTGACATGTGCTATGTACTTTGGATTTTCATGTGTCTGTTGTCTCCTCCCATCACGTGAGGAAAGTGCAATTAAGTTTTGGTTAAGGTGCCCCATACAGTTTCTTGATCCTCTCAAACCATGTACACAAAAATCCTGCAATTGTACTGTGAGAATTCAAGGTTTGCTTTTCCCTAGTATATGCCTTAGAATGCTACTGAGAAATTGCCATGGTTAAGCAGTCAGAAATTGACTGGGCCAGCTGCAAACCAAGCATTTAGTGGAATGTTGAAATCTGCTTTTGGGATTACATTATAGGCTGGAGTGCATTTGTATGACAGGATGTCTCAGATCCAGCAGTCATGGTTTCTTTCCCGTTACTTGATGAGGTTGATGGAGCTTCAATGGTGGCCTGGACCACCACTCCCTGGACACTTCCGAGCAATTTATGTCTCTGTGTCAATGCAAATCTTACTTATGCAAAGGTTTGCATCACTTTCACACTTGTCCTTTATATACATGTAGGAGCATTATTTCTGTGTCTTCATATTGTGTGACATCCTCATTGAACTTATTTGGGTTTAGCATTATCCCAATTGTTGAATATTGATGGTATTTATCTCACCTATTGCCCTGGAACCTTGTAGGCTCTTGGTAAGTAATCAACAATTCTTGTCATTTTCATGGGGACATGATGTGTGCAGTAATCATGCATTCTTGGCACAGTTTCAATTCTATATCTCCTCAGGAGCAAGTAGGTTGGAGAGTTCAGGTTGCCTATTGCTGCATGCAGGTCAGGCAAAGAGCAACAGGCTTGGTTTTGATTGTTGCTGAGTCTCGGTTGTCCCAACTTCCGACCATTAAGACAAAGGTTGAGACAAGTACAAAGGTGAAGGGAGATATGGCTAACAGTGGTGCTCCCAAGGATAAGTCTGCTCCTAAGTATAAGGGTGCAGTGAAAAAGGGAGAGAATGACGAGTCACCTCCACCTGTTGATACTACCTCATATGAGGTCATCGGACAGTACAAGGGTAGTGACTTGGTTGGGAAGAAGTGAGTTACAGTCAGTGACATGCTTAATGCTTTCTATATGTCCATTCTGGTTGCCTTGCAATGCCTCCACTTCTCTTCTTCTGCCTCTGTAGATGTTTACATGCTCAATCAACTTCTTTGTAGAAGGAGAGTGTTCACTTTGGGGATGTTGTGTTGCTGGGGGAATGTGCAGGTACAAACCTTTGTTTGATTATTTTAGTGCTCTTTCAAATGTTGCATTTAAGGTTGTAGCAGATGATTATGTGACTGATGATAGCGGTACTGGGGTAGTGCATTGTGCCCCTGCATTTGGGGAGGATGATTACCGTGTGTGCTTGCTGAATAACATCATCCAAAAGGTACCTTCCTCCTCTGTGTTGGTTTATCTAGTATTTGTTGTTTCTGTCTGTGTTTCCTCCCTTGTTTTGAATTTGTTTTTGAATTGAGTGTTTGCCCAATGTATAGATAAGAAGGAGCAAAATGTCTTGCCTGTTTGAAGAGAGCAAGCATATCTACAGATCATTCATTTCTTTTGGCATTGATCTATCCAATCATGGGCAATGTGGAGGTTGCAGTAGGGTGGTTTTTGAACTTGCACAGGCTCAGACTATTCAGTGGGGATATGCATGCAGGGTCCAAACCTACCGAATCCAGTGGATAGTGATGGTAACTTCACTGAGGAGGTAACTGATTTCAAAGGTCGCTATGTGAAGGAAGCGGACAAGGATATCATTTCTGCTATCAAGGTATACACTGTTGTGACTGACTGGTGAAATGTTGGTAGGCCCTTGAAACACATGTCAGTACATGCCTTGTCTTTACTTCATGGTTTCTAAAGGTGGAGCCCTTATGATGAGTTAAACTGAACATAAACTGATGATGCGTACCACAATTTAGCCTCAACCTTCAGGTATGAATTCTTCTGTAAGGTGATGGGTTTGTGGAGTAATGTGTAGGCAATGGGCAGGCTGGTAAATTCAGGCAGCATTATGCATTCATATCCCTTTTGTTGGCGCTCAGATACACCTTTGCTCTACAAGGTGGTTCCCAGCTGGTAAATTTCTTCCCTGCTTGTCATGTGCTATGTTCAGGCTAGGCACCCTGTGCATGTCAGAAGTGACTGTTAAATATTTTGAGGATAGCAGATGGGGAGGAGCTAAGAACTCAAAGTCTTGATGCCATGCCACCCAGGCAGGTGGTGGAGAGAATTAGACTGCTGGCCAAATTCGATGTATTGACAGGTGGTTAGGCCCACTGCTCTCATATACAAAAGCTAGTCCTCATGCATTTTTTGGAAAGTTTGATCCTTGATGGTTAAGCTTTTTGGCATGGGCTGTTTGTGAAGGTATGTGGCAGTTGAGCAGATCAAGGATAAGCTGGTGAACAACAACAAGAAAACATATTGGGTTCCCGATTCTGTTAAGGTCTGCATTTGTGAATGCCAATCACATGATGAATAATTGTATAGGCTTTTGAGGTCTCTGATTTCTCGGAATGAATGCTTTTCTGAGTCTTCCTTGCAAAATTTTCTGGGTTTCAGGAGAAGCGATTCCATAACTGGTTGGAGAATGCTAGGGATTGGTCAGTTAGTCGCAGTCGTTTCTGGGGTACACCATTGCCAATTTGGATTAGTGATGATGGGGAGGAGATCATAGTAATTGGCTCCATTCAAGAGCTGGAGGAGCTCTCTGGGTTTAAGGTGTGTGTAATTCCTTTGTACAGACTTATGCAATTTGGTTGTCCTACAGAGTTGAATTCTGCATCCCACAGAGTAGTTAGTGAGAAGGTCCTGTTGAAACTAGAGAAGCATTGGAACTGCGTGGAGTTTCCTTCTGATGATGCTGATGACAGGCAACTGATCTACACCGTCAGCACATTGACCATGTCACCATTCCATCCAAGAGAGGGCCCGAGTTTGGAGTATTGAAACGAGTGGAAGATGTGAGTTTGTCTCTTCTGTGTTTGACTTTTTAGTTTCCTTTATATTGATTGATATCACTATTACAAACAGAAGGGAGGGAAGGATGGGAGTGACACTTGTGCCTGTGAATACTTTGACTGCAGGTGTTTGACTGCTGGTTTGAGAGTGGATCAATGCCATATGGCTACATTCACTATCCTTTTGAGAATCAAGAGCTGTTTGAGCGGAACTTTCCTGGTCATTTTGTTGCAGAGGGTCTTGATCAGACTCGTGGATGGTACACATCTCTTTGTGTGTTTATTTTCACCTTTTGAAGGCTTTGGCTGCAATTCCTGTGATGAACTAGCTAACATAGAGGCAAAATAGGGGATCATAGTCATACACTGAGATGAAGGGTGTGGGTACAATTGGCAGGTTCTACACACTGATGGTGCTGGCAACAGCATTGTTTGATAAGCCAGCATTTCAAAATCTCATCTGCAATGGCCTTGTGTTGGCTGAGGATGGGAAGAAGATGAGCAAACGGCTGAAAAACTATCCTCCTCCCACAGATATTATTGATGAATATGGGGCTGTAAGTGATTACTTTTTGGATCTCATCTGCAGATCACTGTCATTAATTTCATAAGTCAGGTTCATTCTCCTGGAAAGCCATCAAGAATCGGATTGAATCTGCTTCATTTTTTATGGATGCAGGATGCTTTAAGGTTGTATCTCATCAATTCTCCCGTGGTGAAGGGAGAGCCATTGAGGTTCAAGAAAGAAGGTGTCTTTGCGGTGGTATGTATCTGGAATCTCTACACATCCAATCTGTGACAATGTATGTATTGAAAGGCTGAACAATTATTTCTGTTGCCCTGTATGGATTCCCTTTGTTATCAAACATCCCTTCTGTTGTCTAACTGGAAAAGGGAGTGGCAGGAATTATATAAATAGTGTCTTCTTGATGAGACAGTAACAAGAAGACTTGGGTTTGGGGATGACAGGTAAGGGATGTGTTCCTGCCATGGTACAATGCATACAGGTTTTTGGTCCAAAATGTCCTTCGACTTGAAGTAGAAGGGCTTGCACCTTTCAGGCCAATGGACTTCAGTACTCTGCAGAAGTCTACTAATGCATTGGATCGATGGATCAACTCAGCAAGCCAGAGCCTTGTATTTTTTGTCCGTCAAGAGATGGAAGCCTATAGACTCTACACGGTTAGTATTATTGAGTGTAAAAATCAAATCATTCCTTATCCTTGGTGGTGGCTATCTCCTTTCTTGCCCAGGTTACTGTTTGATCTGGCTGACCAGTGAATTTTTGGGTACAGGTGGTTCCTTTCCTGCTTAAGTTTGTCGACAATTTGACAAATGTGTATGTTCGATTCAACCGTAAACGTTTGAAGGGGCGGACTGGGGAAGATGATAGCCGTATTGCTTTGTCCACACTCTATTATGTAAGCTGGCATTTCAGATGGTTCTTGTGGCTTTATCAGATGTTAGGTCATATACAGGGTCCCATCATGCCTTTTCTTCTTTGGTAACATATACTGATAGTCAAACAACAGGTAATGGGAACCATTCCAATTGATGATGTGTCTCTTATCTGTTGTGCATATGCTTTGATCACCCTATCAGGACAGACATGAGTGGTGCAGCTGCAAGGATTGTTGTGATTTATTGTTGTAGTTGGCTTGTAATTGAATCTTGACCATGGGAAATGGGCTGGGAGCAGGTACTGTTGACAACATGCAAGGCAATGGCACCTTTTACTCCCTTCTTTACCGAAAACATGTACCAGAACTTGCGACGTGCAGTGCCTAATTCTGATGAGAGTGTGCACTACTGCTCCTTTCCAGATATTGAGGGCCAGGTCACTTTTCTGAATCCTTAGGGTTTCCTGCTCCCTTTGATTTGCAGAGGCAATATAAACATATTAGCTGAATCAGATGTGCTTGTGGAAGAAGAAATGTTCCTAATATTATGTGTGTATATCTACCACTCCCTTTGTGTTTGCAGAGTTCAAAAGAGGAAGATTGTTGTTGGGTTAATCAGTTGCATTGAGAGCAGAAGCATAATCTTGTTATTTGAGAGTGCGTTCTGGTTGGATTCTCAAGGCACATCTCTGATAATGAATGAAAGCTTTTTTGCTGGGTCTGGTACAGACGGATAGCCGAATGGAGCAAAGTGTCTCACGCATGATGACAGTGATTGATCTTGCCCGTAACATTAGGGAGCGTCACAATAAACCACTCAAGTCTCCCTTGAGGTTGGCTGGCTGGCTGTAATGTGGTGGTTACTGATGAGGCTTGTCAGGAATTGTTAGTTGCTCATAGGCATCTCCAGAGTTTGAGCTGGCTTGACAATTGGATGATGGATGCAGGGAGATGGTGGTGGTACATCCTGATGTCAACTTCCTTGATGATATCACTGGTCAACTTGGCGAGGTACATTCCTTTAGTAAGCTATATGCTATACTAAGCTATCTGTGCTCAGTTGTTACTGAGCTGATGTTATTGACATTCTTGGCACCTTTACTAAGTTTTTTGTCCTCTGTGTTTACTGAGATGCACAGCTTTTGGCCCCCTATCCAACATACTTGCATGTGTGCAAATGACTGGTGGTAGTAGTTTATTATAAGGGAGTGGTTGGTGTTATTCACTGAGAGAGGTTTCCTCTTGGTTTGATACAATACAGTACGTGCGTGAGGAGCTCAATGTGCGAGGTATAGTGCCATGCAATGACCCTCTGAAGTATGCATCTTTACGTGCAGAGCCTGATTACAGGTGCCATTCAATCTTCCAGGATTTCCCTCCTTTACTTTGCAGTTCATGATTATGGTGATGATCTGACACTTGTGAGTGACACACACAAGGTTATGACAACAGTCATTCATGTTGTGTTTCTTGTCATTTGGTGAGGACTGGCACAACATGTTTTTGGTTACCTTACATGTTTTTGTGGGTAACTTCTGCAATCACATTTGATATGTATGCATAAACTTTTAGTCCTCTGGCATATTTGCTTAATAGTCTTGAAGGTTGAATCTTGATGTGGGGTTTGATGAGTGTGGCCTTGGGATGTGGGGTTGCAGCTCTCTGGGGAAGAGATTGGGCAAGGCTATGGGGCTGGTAGCAAAGGAGGTGAAGAGCATGACACAAACTCAGATTATGGATTTTGAGAGGGCTGGGAAGGCCAAGTTTGCTGGTCATGAGCTTGAATTGCAAGACATCAAGGTATGAATGGCTTTTTTTCCCCATGTTATGTCTACTCCTTGTGCTATTAGTCAATTGTTCTGTTTTATCAAGGTTTGGGAGAGTTGAAAGCCTCATGAACAATCTGATGGGTTGTTCTTGATTGTCACTCCTCGCTGCAATTTTGGAGATGTGCACATTTCACTAGAGTTGGGAATCATATTGCAAGCTTGCTGTTGACAGTGAGGTTTGTTGACCTTACTGTGTTTGACAGATTCTGAGATGTAATTGATGTGATGGTTGTCAGGTGATAAGAGAATTCAAGGCACCGGACGGTGTCAATAAAGAGGACATCGATGCTTCTGGGGATGGTAGTGTCCCTTTTATTCACTGCTATCACCTTTATTAATGGATTACCCCTTGTTAAAATCTGGTTACTTATATTATTGTTTTGGTTGTCCATATTAGGGGATGTGTTGGTGGTGCTTGATCTGCGACCAGATGAGAGTCTACTGGAAGCTGGCTTTGCTCGTGAAGTAAGACTTTGTTGAAATATACCGTTCCAATGGTTACTATTGCATAGTGCAATGTCTTGGACAGTTCAGGACCTAAAACATAACTGCAGTTATTGTTTGTCTGAAATTTCCATAATTGTAATATTAGGTCATCTTTCATTCTTTTCAGTTTGATTGTAACTTGAGAAGTTCTCAATAGTGGTGAAGATATTTGCTTTGTTCTCAAGTCATACAGCAAGACCTGTGGCTGACATATTTTTGTGTATCACATCAGATTGTGAACAGAGTCCAAAAACTTCGAAAGAAAGCAGGGCTAGAGCCCACTGACACTGTGGAGGTCTATTATGATGTCCTGGATGGTGTTGTTGGGAGTGATTCTTCAGTCCTGCAGCAGGTGTTTACAGGGCAGGTACAATCTCATGTTCACTGATTTGTCTTTGAAGAGGCATGTATATTCACTGAACTTGATTAGGGTATCCTTAAGGAAGACGGACTCCTGTTCATGGTTCAGACAGGCACTGTAAGTTGTGTGCAAGGTATGGTGATCCAAGAAAGGATTCTACTGCAGAGGACAGTGGAAGGAGAATGGGTTGGATTCTTTGCCACACATGTTTTTTTAGTGCTGTAGATTGATATAAGTACAAAAGAGCTCAAGTGAGGAATTGGGGGTTGAACTTGGACAGGCAAGCTATATGGCTGAGGCAGTTGGCGGACCAGTTCTGCAACAACAGCACCTCCCAGCACATGCGGTCAGCATCAATTGGGACCTCCCCCAATCCCCCAAATTGTGCTAACATTGACTCTGATGGATCAGACATCATGTAGCAACCTTGTTTTTATATGCTGTTGGCAAGAATTTAAGGATTGTGAAAGAGACATGGAGGGTAAGGGAGGAGGGTCTGATGAGAACAGGGTGCATGGGATGATGGTGCAGGTGGTCCTGGCAGCAGAGCTGTACAAAGGGGTGGCAGGGGGTTCTTTCAAAATCACACTAGCAAGGCCTGCTTTGTCCTTCGCTCAGGACCTGCTCCATGAAATTTGCTCAGGTGTGGTATTTGTATGTGCTACTCTTATTTTCTTTCATCACTCTGCAACAAAATGCATTTGTTATGGGCTGTGAAAATCCTCAATATATGAGGGTCTGTGTTCAAAAGCTTCCCATGTTGACATATGGTGGTTTTGACTTGTCAGGCAATCCAGCACATGCTGAGAACTTAAGAGTTGTGCTGCTGTCTCGAGACCCCACAAACCTTAGATCGGAGCTCTCCTCCAACAAGAAGGTTTGTTGTAGGATCTTTTGGTCTGTTGTTCTGCAAGCAATTTGTAAAGTGTTCTAGATGTTTGTATGTCATCAGTATCCCATGCTTCAATGGTGCCTCCTTCTGACACCTAATTCTTGGAGTACCAACTTGCGTCATCACTAGGCCCAAAATTGCCAACATTTTTACTTTAACACAAAATTTGTTTCCCTAAAAACTATTGGGGTGAATTCCAAACTTTCTATGTACAGATTGCAGGAAACCAATGGACGTTACACCAATGGAACTTTCTAACTATTTGCACAAATGTGGCAGGTGAAGGTGGTGATAGATGGCCAGGGTGAGTACGAATTGGAGGCAGGCAAACATTTCCACTTTTCTGTGGGAGACCACTTATTACAAGCTTCTTCCAGAAGTTAATTTATTCTGCTCGTCCCCTTTTTATTTTTGGTGGGGTGAGGATCAGCCAGCCAACAAACCAATCACCCATTGCTATGTTTTAATACATACTTCATGATTCTGATGCAATGTTTTTAAGGAAAGCAGTTTGGCATTTGCAGTCTATCTATATGACTGATTGACTTATTATTACCAAGGCCAGTACTTGGGCACATCCAATGTCTGCAATACAATATGGAATTGAAATTCTTATAGCCATTTTCATTTATGACCAAAGATCAAACAATGGGAGAGTGTTTGCTGTCTAATGTTGGCTATGTTGGTGGAGGTTGTAGTCTAACAAACCTTCCTATGTTGTTCCTATGATGTTGAGACTTGAGACATGATAACATATCACTGTGGTGGAAGACTTTGGAGGTTCCTCCTGATCCAAATACTCTATGACACTAACTTGCCCCATGATAAACTGTTTAAAGTTTAAACATCCTTGAGCATCCTTGAATCTTTCTCTTCATGAATTGCAGTGCTACACCAAGGACTGCGCACATTCAGATTACATTGAAGCTTTGTGGAGAATGATAAATGCCCAGGGCCACTCAAATTAACCAGGATTAAAACTTTCAGTTGTGTTCTGTGCATAGTGAGTGCAGCTTAGATTGATTTCAACACTGATTTGTGCTCTCATTTCATTCACACCAATTGCCCAGTGAAGTGAACGTCCAAATCAAAACATGAAATATTGGACACAATCAGAAGTTTTATGCAAAAGCTGCACCGGATGCACACTGGTAACATCTCTGTGAGTGAAACCTGATTGTGCAATCTTCTCAGAAAATCCTTTGGATTTTTGTTTTCTTTTTGGACAAAACAATTGGAAAATTTATGGAAAGTTTTGTTTTCAAAGTATAAATTAAACTAATTTTAAGGAAATTTTTGCCAAATTTTCTATATCAAAAAAAGTTGAAAAAAGAAATCCTGGTGTCAAACCTTTCAGTCCCTAGAGTTGTTTTTGTCACATTTGGGTAAAGTTTTGTGATATGGAATAATAACAAGGGGTGTGTCACAACACTGTGGCCTTGCCATTAACATTAAAAGGTATCTTAAGGCAAAAGAAGAATTATGGAAATTCAAATATTTCACCATTCAAAAATATAATCTTCAAATAAATCTGCTACAAGAGACGAAAATCCTTCAAGATATCATAACTCTATAACTAATCTCAAGTTTCAACACAAGCCAAAATATCATCTTTCAAAAATCCGCATATAAAAATAGACCTATTATTATTACCTAGGGGCCAAAATCCATTAAGCTACTATACTCTATAATCAATCTAAACACAATATCCTTAAGGGCCTTGGTAGGCAAGGCCTACAAATATAAACAGTTTGTCTTCAAAATTTGTGCAGTTTAAGTTCAAATTTTACTTAGTTCCTAATTTAATTTCACTAAGGAGTGTAATGTCATTTCTTTGTCCAGTTTCAGATTTGCAACTGTACCAGTGTGCTTTGCAACTCTCAAAAGGATTCTATAGGAAAGAAGAACTGAGGCAGGCTGACAACCTTCACAATCAAATCCTTATTATAGAGCACAGAACAGTTGACAAATAGTTTTTCACTGTCATCTGAGAGTGCAAGAAAAACTAGTTCAGATAATTCAACGTTGTTTATTCCCCATCCACAGAACTTGGTCAGTTTTATGAGGTAGGTAGGTGGTTTGGGGATCACCCATAAGAGGACTAAGCTAAATTTGGCTATGTTACATTTTGGTGACATGCTAGAACCTACTGTCTAAATCTGGTAAAATTCAAAAGAAAATTCCTCATAATGTGGCGAATTTGAGTATTTCCCCCCCCCCCCCCCCCCCCCCCCGCAGCTAAGCGTGAGAAAAATAAACAGACCAGTGTATTTTTTTATCAAATATAAAACAAA
>Ga0116227_10005273_pt1 | contig 27414 bp, 22 predicted proteins | sample S1TSphgellanicum_FD_89693 | JGI IMG/M metagenome (GOLD analysis project Ga0116227, IMG submission 89693) | Host-associated microbial communities from peat moss isolated from Minnesota, USA - S1T2_Fb - Sphagnum magellanicum MG | ecosystem: Host-associated > Plants > Peat moss > Unclassified...
TAAATTAATTTAAACCAAAATTTATTTAAATTTAAAAAAATAAAAAAATTTTTTAAATTTCGGACAAAATGGTAATTCTCTCTAACAAATTTTTTTTTTTTTTTTTTTTGCCATTTATATTGTATATACCATAATGATAAAACCCAAACACCAAAAATGAAACCCAAAATTAAATGCAACACAATTTGGAGGTGTATACTTTACGCACATGTCATGAATGTGCCGAAGTTGGCCCCTTTGTAATGTGTTTTTGCCCACCAATGTGATTAATGGGAGCTAATAGCATATTCATGGATGATATATTTAAAAGTCATTCACATGAAACAATGAAACTTCAAATAAATGCAATAATAGTTATAACATATTGTAAGATAGTCACAAAATTTTTAAGGGTGGTTAATTGTTATTGGAAAAAGTCAAAAGTGACATATAGTTGCATGTTGTTGCAAAATACAAGACTTCTTTTCATGAATGTTACTATATTTCATGTTTTCTTTGCAATTCTTTCAACTTTGGTAATGAAATGAAATTTGAAAGTTGTGGTTTAGGCCCATTGAAAAAGAATCAATTATCAAAAATATGGTGCACAAATGAACATGGGCAATTAGTGATAATGGGATTTGGGAATACATGAGGCTTCACACTTAAATTGAATTTTAGAATCTTCAATTTCCTCGCCCAACCTTGTTCTATCACAACTCATTAAATCACTAGCTTTGCCAAATACTTTCCCCATTCACCTATTCAAATTATAAATAAATTCTCAAATCTCAAGAGGCAAGAGATAATGTTTGTTCAAATTTGTGTTCATTGAAAATCTATGATCCAATTGTTTGCAACTTTTGCAACATTGTGTTCAATTACAAGTTAATACTTATTGTATCAATGCATAGTTTTCATTGTGATTTCAACTTTGGAGGTCATGAATTTAAGGTTACTATGATGGGCACATGCAATTTCTACTTGAAGTTGTGATTTTTGACTACCACTATTGTCTTTGTCTTATGTTGCATTGTCAAGAATCAATTCCCTTTTTCACTTTCGATTTATGTTGCATCTTGCATTTGGAGTCTTGAGTCTCAACCTAGAGCCCCCAAAAATTGTATTTCTTTGTTTTCAACTTGTGTTGCACCTTGCATTTCAACCCTAAAGATTCCATATTCCTAATTTTTTTCAAGTTTGTTCAACTTGTGTTACATCCTTCATTTCAACCTAGATTACCAAACTCAATTTTCTTTTTATCTTGGATTTTGCAAATCGTTTTAACTCTCTTTTTTAACATGGCCCCTTTGCAAATGTTAAAGAACTTTAGGTTTAAGTACATCTCCCCTCTCTCCTTAAAACCACAAGAGGAGGCTAGACCTTTTTCTTCCATAGATTTCCCACCAAATTTTTCACCACATGTTGACAATTCATTTCATCTTCTTGTGTTTGATTCAATATGTGGGGTTCCTCAAAAGAAGAAGAAGTTATATGAAGCATCAAGAAAGTTCCAAAACACTTGGACTAGCAAAATACCATGGGTAGGATATGTCTTCAATGAGACTTCGTTGAAATACATTAGGTCCAATGCAAGATATGCACATTTGCTAAAAGGAAACAAAAACTATTAGCTTTAAAGCATAATAGATTGTTGAACACAAAGGCCACCAGAAAACAATGGTTTCAATGCCTAGTTTCAAGGTTTTGATGCTAGCACATTTTACTTCAATAAAAATTTGATGTATGTTTAAAATCAATGCAATTATAGTATGTGTGATCGACCTTCCATCCTAGACCGACTTCAAGTTAAAGTGCCCTTTGAACAACAAAGGAATATGTGCAACTCATTGTTGTTTATCATCTTCTTTGTCATGAATGTCCGATATTTAGAAATTATGAAATCTAATATTTCAACTTTTCAACCCTTCACATTAATAGGAGCCTTTTTCTTTTAAACATTGTTTAATGTTTTTGAAATATGGCTTGCAAATTGATGCATTGATAGAATCTTGTAAATTTTTTGCATAATTTCATTCATTAATTATTATGAACTATTAGAATCCAAAATAAGAGTTGATGACAACAAAAATATGGGATGCAAAAACATAATCATTGTTTGTAATTAGATAAAATTTATAAATGACCAGGTGACTCACTTTTGGCATTATTTTAATCAAGCATATTCATAATCAAGGTACCCAAAAGGATAGTCTAACAAAAAAAAGACTATAAAGGATTATTTTGAATTTTTATTACATTTATTATTTCATATAGTGGATTGGTATATGATTATAACTAGAATGATGCCATGTTAATTTGATTAAAAAAATCAAGAATAAATAGGATATAATATTGATGTCCTTTTGAGTCCTTTTAAACAATTTGAGTCCTTGTTTTAATTGTAATTTTCGTCTTAAAGAAATCAAAAGGAATGTATTAAACAATGCAATTGACTTCAATTTTCTTTCATGGATAAATAATGCATACATGTATGTTTGGCAATGTTCATATAATGCATTTGATTAAATAATGTAGGATATAAGAATTTTGAAAGCTACATAATCCATTCTAAAAGGGCTACAAGCAAAATGATTCCTTTTTCCTTTTTTTTGGTTGATTTTTTTTACTCGTTATGCTTAGAATTTATGGCCCAAAGTTCCAACAAAATGTGCAAGAAATTTTCATGTAAAGAAACATGTTAAATTGTGTACAAAAACTTATGTATTCATCTTTTGCATTTCTAGTTTTTTAACAAAGTATTTATTCATAATTACATACAGATGTGAAAAACCACCACCACCACCATGAAAATTATCATAATTTGAATTATCCAATATATTTCACTTAAATTTATTCCATTTAAATTTTTCATTTGGAAAATAACAAAAACAAAGTCCTTGAGTCTATGGTGAAAAAGTGGTAACTTGATTGTGAATCCGCCCAATCCATCTATATAATTTCCCACAATATGATCATTTTCACAACTTATGCATGCAATGTACATTTCCTTATGTTTCCATCCAAAAATATGGGTGAACCAAAATGTGTACATGGCTAAACAGGTACTTTGTCAACAAATCAATGTAAAAATATGGAATTTTGAATGAGAAATCAACTAATAGGACATGATAATGCAATATTCAAGTTTTTTATTAAAAAGTTTATAAGGAAATTTTCAATTTAGATCTTAATTTTGAACATCGCATTTGATTTCACCCTTTATATTTCAAAAAACAATTGACCCAATTATGTCACATTTTGTAAGTTCACATGTTAATTTTTGACCCTATAATTAGAACATTATTATTTTTCAAAATTTTGTCATGAATCCATATTTTTCTTAGAATTCATGATGCATGTTTTCATACTACCAAAGTATATTGAACATGGATAATTTTTTAAATGACAAATCTAACGTTGAATATGACTTTCTGTCGTTTTGAAAAACTATGAATATAGCACTCCAAATAGTGCACCTAATTGTGTTTCAACCAACTAATGTTTTCACTGTTTAAAGGACTCCTAAAAGGTTTTGAATTTATTTGAAAACGATTTTTTTAATACACCTTTACATCAAATATAACATTTGTAACATTTTTTTTTGGTTTTTTTTTCAATTATCAATTTGTAAATCATTATTTTAAAATATTTTCCCCAAGTGATCAATCATGTTAAACCAAATCAATTTGAATAGCTCATCCACTCCTTCAAAAGACTTTGTCATTATAGTGTTTTCAGTTCTTAATGACATTGTCATGAATGCACCTTTAATGATTATATTTTGAAAAAAATTGGTTTTTTATGCAATATATTGGAGTTCATTTTAGAGTGCTCACATATGAACTTTTGAAAATAAGGTCCAAGTCTAACCTTTTTTAAATTCATAACTACTATTTGTTTAAGGTTTTTAAGAAAAAAATCACATTTGATTTTATTATTTCATTCCTAAGGAAAATTTAGTACTATAAACAATTTAGAATGGAATGTAATATGAATTTTTTAATTTATTACCAATCTACATTTTTCAACTTCAAAAGTCCATTACTAATAATGAATGCATTATTTTCAAAAAATAGATGTATGAAGGTGTTCATATAATCAAATTGTTAGTGGAGAAAAAATTATTAAATGAAAATTTATAGTACTCACCACAAGCATCTCAACATAATTTTTCTTACAAAAGTGACTATTGTAACACCAAAAGTGACCCAATATAACTTGCATTCACTATTTTTGCTTTGTACAATGTCCCTTATGACAAGACCATTGCAAAATGGTAAGGCAAATTGTATTATCACATAGATGCATAGTTAATAAAAAGCTTCTAGAAGAGGTTTTTTGGAAATTTTTAATCCATAAAGTTGCAATCTACAAATTAGTCTTCATAGAATAATAGCATGTGAAAATTTTGATATATAGAACAACTTTTTTTAACTAGGAATATTGAATGGGTTTTTACATTTTAAATGCATCAAGTTCCAACTTCTTCTAGATCACATTGTATGTTAAGTTTGTTTCAATTTTTCCAATCAAATTCTTTCAAAAGGTGAATAACTTTAATGCTTGTGGGAAAGTTGCAACTCGATTGACTGATTTTGGGTGAGTGAGTGAATTTGGTTGAATGATTGATACTAAATCATATTCCTTTGAGGGACAAATGAAAAGGTGGCACAATGATGTGGTGGCTACAAGTAAATTCCTAGGCTTCTAAAATCTAAGTCCTTATGTGGTTTTTGTGCAAGTTTTTTCTTGAAAGATTATGACAAAATCTAGTTCTTCTAGCATTAAATTATAATAAGTTCACCCAATTTTATTTTGAAAACAAATTACACTACACTTGAAAAAACCCACGTGATCTAGTGCATCTTCAATTGAAACTTAGATTAATGTTTTACAAATTTGTTTTTCATTGTTTTCCAATTGGGTTTTCAGTGTAGGTAAACTTTGAATTACAATGGGTTGCTCCCTTCCAAGGGTTTGGGGTGTTTTCTAATTGGGTTTTCAATGTAGGTAAACCTTGAATTACAGTGGGTTGCTCATGTCCAAGGGTTTGGGGTTCAAATCCCCTTTGAGGTAGTTAGGATTCAAAAAAATTTAATGTGAATTTGTTGTTGTCCATCGCATATCAAAGTTTATTTAAATTCTGCAAATCCAAGTTTTCATTGAAGTTCAAATTAGATCTTCAATTTTCAAGTTGAAGTTGTTGTCCATGCACTTTGCATTTTCAAGTCATGAATCATTTGAATTTTAGGTGTATAGATGATTTTTTATGTGATTTCATTGTTGTCCATGAATTTCACTATGATTTTGATTTTTGCAAATGGTCTTCATTTATGTTCAAATAGTACCCATGAACTTTGAATGAATGTGATGTTGTACTTTATTATAGATGATGCAAGTTGTTGATGATTATAAATTTGGTAGATACACGGGGCAAAAGTTTTTTCCCTATATGATTGTATGAAATAATCTCAATAAGATTTATTTTAAGATACATCAAATCTTAATTATATTCATCATAGTAGGGTCTTGATTTGCTTGAGTGTCACAAAAATGATATGACAAAGTAGTATTGTCTTCTAGTATTTTGAAATGCTAGAACATTAAAATGCTAGAACATTTTGAAACATTTCCACCAACCATCCCACTTAAACATACAAATTACACAATACCCTATGTGTCAAGATAGTCAAACATAAAAAGCATATCACATATGGCATTGTTGTACCCATTTCAAATATATAGAATGTTTTGGTATTTGGTGAAAAGAAATCAACTCTTGCTATTTCAAAAGTCTAACAACCATTCATAAACCATATGATTATAACTTTAGAAGGACTAATTTTAAACATAAAAATAGATAAGGCACTAATATATATCATACTAAATACATTTTTAAAAGGCGATTATCTCCATTTTGCATAAAAATAAAGGTATTTTGCTATGCAAACCAAAAAAAAATGATTTTTTAAAACATTCTTAACATTCTAAAGCCTCATCAATCTATGTATTCAAACCAATAAAATACTCAAAAGATGCATTTTGTACATACATATCAAATTACAATAATTTTTTTAATATAAATGATTATATTATAACAATTATATACATCTAAGACATATTTTCTTCTATGGGACAAATATTTTATGTTTATACATACTACCCAAATACTAGTTATGTTCATGTGCATGAAAATAGTTCAATATTTTTGTGATGTGCTTGTTCCAAACTATAAGATTATTATTTTATGTTTTCATATTACACATTTAACAATCCCTCATGTGATATTTTATTTTAAAAATTGCCCAAAAAATCTAAAAAGCATAATTTTCTAACACATTCCATAACTAATAGTGGACAAAGACTTTTTCAAGTATGGAAGTGAAAGCTTTTGTTCAAAATTTGTCCCTAAGTTCAAGATTCCACACAATGTGGATGATGCATATGAAATTGAATTAGCACATCATACTACCAACAACCCTTTCAATACCAAAATGTTATGGGCTCAAGGAGATTCGAGATGGTACATACACAATACAAGATTAAACATGTCACTTGTATTTGATTGCACTAATTGGAGCATGTGAGGGGGGGACAAAAAGAAAAGGAAAAGAGGTGTGGAGTAAGAGATGAGAAAATGAGAGGAAGCAAGAATAATTGTATGGGTGCCACACAGCATTCTAGGATTTAGCAAGTGATGCTTTTGATTATATGTCAATTCCATGATTTGGTTACATGTCAATCCATGTATTTCATTGGATTGATTGGAGCACATGGAAGAAGAAAAAGGTGTAAAGCAAGTGGTGCCTTTGATTATATGTCAATTTGATTTGATAAGATTGATGCAAAAAGAAAGAGAAATTTAACATGTTGCCATGTAGTACTTTAGGATTTAAGCTTGCATTTTGGCCAAAAATTATTCATTTTATCAATGTCAAATGTGACTCGAGACTATGGTAGTTTCTTTTGACCTATTGTTAGCTAGTTAATTAGTTGTGAGGTGCATTCCAAATTATTGATTAAAAATTTGAAACATAAAAAAAATTCCAGGATGTTGGTAGGAGTTTACATTTCCAAAACTATCACATTCGATCCAACTTTTGGAGGATTTACCTTAATAGAACTGGTTTCACATTAGGTGAACCGGTTTCTTTGGTGAAAGTGTTTAGACTGTTTAAATTGGAACAAATGTTTTTTGGTGTTCAGAGTGTGGACACGGTAGGTAGATGTACGACATCTTATTTATTGGCAGGACCAGCGTGTTTGTGACGCCTTTGTTGTTTTCCAGTATAAGCATGGCCACTAAGAAAGGCCTCACTCAAGAAGGTGAAGGTTACCAAACAAAGAACAAGCACCACCTTCGAGAATGGTTATACAAACCAGATCATCATCTTCAAGAACATGCAAACGACAAACACCATCATCAGCATCACGCACAAACAAAGAACAAACGCCATCATCTTCATGAACATGCAAAGAATGAACAAACACAATCTTCAAAACATGAAATGAACAAACATCGTCATGTTGATGAATATGCAAAGAACAAATACCATCTTCAAGAAGACCATACAAAGAACAAACACCAATGTGTTCAAGAAATAAGCCAAGGAAAAACGCCCGTCATCCTCGTTATGCACAAACCAAGAACAAACACCTCATGTTCAACAACATGCAAAGAACAAACACCATCTTCAAGAAGATAGGTATCAAGAACGAACACCACTCTTCAAGAACATACAAATAACAACGCCATGCTCACACGATTTTGCTCTCCCATCTAATTTTGCAATGAAGGACTTCATGGAAGTATGCGAGGAAGTCGCCACAAACCTGCAGATTTTGCTTCATTTTACGTGTGTACTAGGAGGAGCTTGTTTTGATAGAGCTTGATTGGAATATCCAAATTCTCTCGCTATGTTCAGATCAAATGAAAACGCCTTTTCTTCTTCTTCTTCTTCTTCTTCTTCTTCTTCATATCGTCATGCACGGCACAAATTTCGGAATTCTGGCACGTACCTCCGCGGCATCATCAGCCTGACATCTCTTTCAGTTCTGCATTGATTTCAATCATCTGAGGGAAGGAAGAGGAGGTCTTGATCGTCTTACTACACATGTTTTGCACCTCATTTTCCGCTTCAATCCAGGTGGGAGTTGTCTCGTTTCTTCACACTTCTTTCCTTTCTAGATATGTTGTCGGAACGAGACGTACCAACGTGAAAGGAAAGAGATGTGAAGAAACAAGAAGTCTTCACTGAGATCCGAGTTTGCCAGCACTAGCAGATACATGCTTGATAGGAGGAGATAGCCTGGAGGTTCTTTTTCAGGATCCAGCTGAGGAACTTGTTGATGTAGCGACGCATTTCTCCCAGTTCGACATCACCGTGCAAGCACTCAGCGAAGGTGTCCACACATCCACATTTGGTTTTACAGGAAACTTTTGCGTTTGATCGTATTCTCTGCCTCCTGTAGATGGCTAGCGCGGTCAAGAATGTAAACAATGCGACCAAGAATGTAAACGACCTGCATCGTTTACATTCTTGGCCGCGTAGGCCATCTGCAGGAGGCAAAGAATATGATCAAACGCAAAGATTCCCTGTATTTCTTTCTGATTTTACATGAATTACATAAACTGCGGTCGTGCAACCGTAACAGCGCAGATATTTATAAATCAGAGCTGCATGGCAACAAGATAACATGCCATTCTGATGAGTTTTCTCCTATTCCTTTTTGTTCAATCAATGTTGCCTTGTCAGATCTTGTCCAACTTGCAAGGCCACAGGAACCATGGTGGCCTGATGCCGACTACTTCATTGCTTGATTTGTCATCACCATCTGTTGTTTCCTAAGATCTGGACATTGATTGATATTCTCTTACAGATTGTGGAGGCCTATCCTCTCTGCCTTCTCTTGTAGCATGAAAGGTAGAAATCAGAATCCACAATTCTGACATTCCGTTCTGGGGGAGGCAAGTGGCACAATGATAGTTCTCTGTTCAGAAAATCTCTAACAGATCTACACATTGTAATTTTACACAGGCTTCTAGAGCAACTGGATTAGGGTAAGGTTTTCTATCACCAAAATTGAAGCATCAGGATGCAAAGCTTTTGGATAGATCCTTTGTATAAATGAATGTGAAGTTCTGTGGTGCTCTATTTGTTTGCCCTAATGGTTTTGAATATGTAGTTTCAGGAGCTCGTGAAACTGGAAAGGCAGCCATGGAGGAGCAGCACCAGGTGGTATTTGCCCCTGTGACAATTTCTGACTACAGGTCTCACTTTCATCTTGTTCACAAATTTGTGAATGGTCAAAAGTCTTCTCACAACATGCATGTCTCCTGTGGCGATCTGATCAAAATAGGTCCATCTAATGCCTGCTGTAATATGCCAGAATGAAATATCTCAAAATGAAAGAGTTATGAATTGCAATACTTGTCTCTCTAGTTCTCATAAGCTTGACTTAGGATCAAACACAAATGCTGATGAAGTTGAAGTGTAAACTGAATGCCATTGCTTTGAGATATCTATTCTTTGCAGAAGGGAGACACAAAACAAGGGGAAAGTACTTCATTTTCGTAGTATCCAAAGTTTTGAGTTAGAGATCAACTCACAAACTTCTTGTGGCCACATGTAGGATAGGGAATACAGATATGTAGTTTGTGCCCAGCATATCTCCAGACCTGTACCAGAGACAGAAGTTGTTCCTCTTTTGTCATCAGGATTCCATAGGATCCCTCTTGGTTGTGGTCTCAATTCTTGACTTTTACAATTAGATCTGAAAAAACTTTTGGACTGCAAGTTTGTATGGTCTCTAATGTTCACATGCAAAGTAGTCATGATGACTGCTCTCACAAAGGTGAAATGCATATTGTGGGACAGGTTAGGGTTCCTATGTACCGATGAATCAGGATTAAGATCAGAAGGTGGAACAGAAGGGAGCCCTGAAGATAGTGCAGGGGTGAGAAACAACTTCCTATGAGTGCTCACCATTGAACTGGAACATTTGATTGCTCATCATTCCAGTTTTGCTTTGGAGGCACATACATACACACAAAGTATGGATTGTACGTACATGTGCACATTAAAGTGGCCTTGAAGACACTTATTCCAAAGGTACTTGTTCCAAGTATGCCTACCATCACACCTATGCACCTGACAAACTTGGCTCTCAAATGCTGTTATGTTATTAGCGCATTATATTCTTTGGAGATTTTGGTATGACTCCCAATTTCTTTAATGCTCTCATTTCAATTCTATTTCAAATTGCAGCACACATGAACTTACTTGGCAAGGCCCAGTGAGCCTTTTGTGGGGGTTTTGCAGTTTTTGGAGCATACAATGTTTGAGAGATTCAAGGGACCCTGGATCTGCATGTAAGTGCATTGGAAAGGAGGTGTGGATAGGTACATTGTGGTTGAGAAAATCTATCCACAATGTTACACCACCTGTCACTGGTTGCTTCACTTTGATATCTTTTTCTGGACTCAAGGCAATGTTCTTTGGCTCGTTTGCAGTAAGCTGGAGGAAATTACCCTAAGGTAAGGAGAAGTGGCTGTCTCTTTATCTCAGTTGAGAAGATGCAGCAGTGCAACAAGACACTCACAGCTGAAATTTAGAAACTGACAACATTAGATCTCCTGCACTTTGCTGCTGGAGTTCATCAGAAGGAGGAGGGAGGCTTGGGAGCTCACATTTATGTGTCCCTGAAATGGAACAAATTCATCTGAAGCTTTAGGGTCTTCTTTTACTATTATTGTGTTTGCATCAGCATTATAACGACTGCAGGTCTACCACTGGCTGAGACTGCCAGACACCAAAAAGGAGAGGGGAGCCTTAAAAAAATGTCAAGGAGCTACCTGGTCAAAAACATACATCCATTCATCATCATGCAAGAATCAGGGTACCAAAATCAAAATCGAGTCAAATCTTTTGTTGATGATGGAATCATGCCACAACATGAGATGATAGTGGGATAACATGTGTTTGATCAGCACTGATACATGAAATAACATGAACAACAAACAATGACTTCAGAATGAAGTTTTGAGTTGAAAATTAGGGCAGGTAGAGTGACATCTTGATCGCTTGGACAAATGATGACTTGGCATAGTACTGAGTAGCAAATGAAAAGACGGTATTCCTCAACATACATAAGGAACAATGACTCCACAGCAAGCATCAGGTGAAGAGCAAAGAAGTGATGTTGCATATGCTGCAAGAGTTTTAGGGGGCAAAAATAGTACACAAATCTTCACTACGTTTTGCCTAAGGGAAAAATGCTTGTTCTGATCATCATTTCACTGTACAATAAGAGTGAGGAACTTCAAATATGATATCTGCATCCTGAGAAGGATAATTTGTGGGTCTGAACAATTAACAGGAAGTGGAGGAGAGAGATGTAGAGATGGATGAAAAATTCATCAGAGTCTGTGCACTAGCTTACTGCAGGTATGAATTGATCCCATTTACTTGCTTTCATTGCTCAGGTGTTTCTAGCTGTTGTGATGAAGCAAAAAGTCTCAATAGACTTTGTAAATTGCTGATAAGAAGCAGTGGGAATTCTCAGCATGGCAAAGAAATGAATTTGTCCAAGAATCCTGTAAGTTTTAACACAAAGAGAGCCATGTCCAGACCAATGAGCAATAGTGAGATGAGACATGAAACTTTTATTAATATCTCTTCACAAGATAGTTGCATCTCACATTCTCAAAATCCCGACAGTGTATGACAGGTATGTGTTTTACAAGCAGAGTACAAAAACTAAGAGTAGTCAGTTGCCCCTTTTTTTGGAATACTGCAGGATTCACTATAGAGGAATCACAGTAATATTTGTTGTCATAATTGCAATCCATGTTTGGAAGTTAAGCAATCACAAAACATCTGCTCAACACAGTACTTGCTAGCATTCTGACCAAGATTGAATAAAAACCAAATCCCAATTCTTCTGACAGACTCATTTGTCTGGTTGAATCCTTCAGGTAATGGAACAAGGAAGTATGGGTACAGACAAGGATGGCAAGGAAGAAGAGAAAGTTGAGTAAGCTTCAAGTGACTCATAAAACCTGCCAACTTTCAACTGCCAAAGAATGGTGGTACAAAAAATGGCATGCTTGGATGTGAACAGGTGATAGAAGTGATCCAAAGTCTAGGCCGGAGGAGGAGGTCAATTATTTACCCAGTTGAAATTGAAGAAGGGCAACAAGGGAGAGATAGGTGCCACCAGATCAACAAGCAAATCTGAGTCTGTTAAGAGGAAACCAGAAATTTCAGATAACACCCATGGTGAGAACTGAACCTTGGATGTTCTTTTTATGAGCTTGAATTTCTTTTTGTAGTCAACAAAAATCCAACTTTTATTGTGCCTATACAGTGCACTTGTATAATTGAGCTAACAGAGACACTGTTTCTTTCATTTCAATACAGAAAACTAGTTTTCGTGGTCATTAGCAAGTAAAACCAAACTACAGAAAGGTAAGTCCAAAGTTGAATGACACTCTCCTACGAAACACAAACCATGCAAGTAAGCAGTTCAAACTTGCAAGTGAAAGAAACAATTTTGGCAATTCATGCCTCATCACTACTATGGCAAATGTCCACTTGAATGCAACAAAGTGAAGGAGATGGAGGTTTGTTGCAATATAAAAGTCAATCATTTCAGTACAGAGTGAAATCTGATGCTTAACATTTGCATTGAAAATTGCCCACAATTGTTTATTTCTACACAAATGGAAACCAACATCTCATATGCAACATTCCCAATGAGATCCCAATTGCTTTACAAATCAATTTCCATGCAAAGCTCAATGCGTTTAACCCCACTTTTTATTCAAACTGTAATTGGCCTTAATAAACCATGACAAATTTTCTTCTAAATGGATAAGTGCCATCACAAACAACCAAATTCCATGGTCAACATAAATCCCTATAAGTGATGGGCATGCCCTTGTTTATGATGGGCTCTATTGCTCTATTACTAAAGGACTATCCACCTAGTTACACAATAATGAGTGTTATTAAAAACCTCATTCACATAAGTGTTGTCTTCATCACCTGGACTTTCATCATCTTCATCACAAATAGCATTGACCAACTGTAGTGCCTTCCCATTGACTTCATCAACTCCTGAGGGTGGATGTAGATAAGGGAAGCTGTTGAAAATAGAGGTACACCCACTGAACAGACGAATCCTATAGAGGGTCTAACTATTTTGTGCCATACATAGCAACTCCTGTCGATCTATAGCAGGACAATTCTTGGCATGAATAAGTAGACGCATATATGGCAATGGGTTATTTTCCACAATCCAAACCTCATGGTTATCATGGCAAACCCTTCAATGGTTCATCCACTGACAAATTTTTGGCTCTAAATACTTGGTATCCCCATCTCGTGTCAATCTTCTTGGCTTGACCCACAGAAGAAACAGGACTAACCTATACTTCTCTAGGTGTACTCCCTACTCTGGACTGCTGTCATAGCTAAGTATATAATAATCAGCCTAGATTTTCAGGCAAACCCACTATACAAACATCTGAGTCTTGAGTTTCTATTAAATTTCCAGCAGTAATAGGAAGACTCTAGTCATGCTGTTGACTAGCACCCAAGAGACATATGATAAAAACTTTAACATGTATACATCTAAACTTGACAGAAGGACAATGAAACAAGCTGGCTACACTTAATCCAGAACAGGGTGACATTCAAAACATTCAACCTATAACCAAGTTGATGGACCCCCAAAATCACCACCATTAAGAGCAATCAGTAGACTGTTGTACAAAATGGAATATATTAGTGCCCTTATCAAACACAATTGACAGATGTATTTACAGGAAAAGTGTTGCTTGAGAGCCATATACACTTAACTGACCAATAAGAAACTCCTTCACAAAAAAATCTCACAAACTTTAAGGTCAAAATTTCCTTTATATCTCCACCTACTTATTGCACGCAAATATTCACCCTCAAGATGCTGGGAAATCAAGCTAGCAAATCAAATTCCCCAGTCTCTAAAAATTCCTAAAAATTGCATTAATACTCTTTGCTTGATAAGATGCTTGTAAATTAGCTAGTTGTCAGACTGGATACTGCGTAGAATTTCAAGCAAGGACAAGAAGAGGTTGATGACATCAAGGTAAAGAGCCACCGATGCCCAGATAAATTCATCATACGTGTAGCGCTTGATAAGGTTGTCAGTGTCATAGATGATGTAAGCACTAAATATGAGACTAGAAAGCACACCATATATGGTCATGGATATAGGGCCCAGAGGGAAAAAGGTCTGCAACAAAATCCCACAAAACATCAGATATCTTTTCTTCACTCACAATCCACCCATCAATGAAGCACAGCACAGTAATCAGTTACAGCATCGGAAAAACTCAATGTTTGATGGTTTGCCAAGTACACTGAGCATCAAATTCAGATTATTCAATGCATTGCCAAATCCAAGTCCTAAATAGGAAATACCAAAAGTTGTTACAGATGACTGATGTGACCTTGAAGGACAGGCCTTTGTGAGGAGAAAGACAGAAAGATCAAGACATCAAGGGCACATGTGAATTGGGGAGAAGCTGTAGCTCTTCAAGCTCTTGCAAGGCCAATTGCAGAAGTTCACAAGAACATGGAGTATGCTAATTACTAACAGTTCCATTACAAGCAACACTGCAAGAAAATAGAGACCAGAGAGGATGAGCAAGGTCTAAGGTAGAAAAAAGTACCTGAATAATGCCAAACAGCATGAGTATTATTACACCCACAAAGAGAATGGGGCCCAGGTAGGAAAAGTCATAACCCTTACTGGCAGCCCAATATGTGTATGCAGTGAGTGACACCACCACTGCTGCAGTCAATATTAGTGCCTCCAGAACTATAATTCCTGTAGCCACAAGCCAATGCAGCGTGTAAGAACCTAGTATTTCATCCAAAAAGCCTCCTAAATCACAATAGAAACCAGAATTTTGGACAAATATCATCACCTCTATCCCATAGTGAATTACCACAACAAGAATCTAATCTTCATCTCCAACATTTTCCACAACAAAATACATCATCCCACTCAAAAAAGAAGCATGCCCAGTTAACAAAAGTGGCCCTCAAGAGATGGTCAAGAGAATAGGAGAAATTGATCAAATCTATTGAGGATAATTTTCATTAGATCAAATCTCTACACTAGTGTTTGAAACTGAAAGTGAGTAGTAGATCCAAACACCTGAAACGAATCTCATATGGAACATCAAAGTCATTCCTCAGCAATGAGCATCAGTATTAAGATTCAGTAATTGGACAAACAACCCCAAGAAACAAATTGCAAAGCAAAGGACAATGTCAAAGGCTACACAATTCAGAAAAACATACCTTCAGTAAGAGCACAGACAATTCCCACAGTGAGGCTGATGGCAACTGTGAAGAGTCCAAGTAAAACCAGATTTATAGGATGGCTTTGGTGGTAATAATACAGAGGGCACATCACTGCCACCACACATAATACATACAGAAAACATGTCAAATTCATCTGAGTAAAAAACACAATATGTAAAACTATGAAATTGCAGAGATATACGAGTACAATTCCTAACTGACCTCCTTCATCAACTTTCTGATGGAAAATTTCAGAACAAAAAATAAAATGCAAGAATCTGAAAGCATCATCAAGTTTCTGATTGAAAATAGAACAAACAATGTAATGCAAGAATTTTGATAGCTGCATCAACTTTGTGATGGGAAATTTTCAGAACAAACAATGGAATGCAAGAATCTTGATAGCTTCATCAACTTTGTGATTGAAAACTTTCCAAACAATGAAATGCAACTCCCGCACCAATCCTGAAAGCCGAGCAGGAGGAAAAGTCAATAACCAGAGTTGGAATGTGAGACTCACATATTAGGGGTAAAATGCTGATGAAGATAAGAGACCAAGAGTTTGATTGCAGAAAGCCAGTAACAGCTGGAGTAAACATTACAATTGCCGAGACCAATGTTGTGAGTACCAATTGCACACTCAAAATCCCGTACACTTTCCTGATGAAACCCCATCTAAAGACGTTTTCTTCTGCCGGTATGCCTGGATACAATGCTGGATGCTGCCCTAATCCAGTCTCAATGTCACCATAGCCATACTTGCTCTTGTAACCCGCCATTGCCGAAGCTTCTTGCTTGTCTTCCTCTTTCCTCCCTTTTTATAGTTTGCAGATATATTTCTTGCGGTGATGAAGTTGAGAAAGGAATGCTTGAGGCTTCGAATTTGCAGGAGATTATAAGAGTTTTATGTTTGCTTAGGTTTGAAAATCAAAACCCTCGTGCAACAACCCTCGAGACTTTTTTTCTGCAATCTCTTGAGATTTGAAAAGCCTAGAGAGAGATACAATGCAAATGTCCCCGTTTGTAAGAACAAGACAAAGATTGGTCGTGTCTAGAAAGTTCTTCAGTTTTCGATTCTGCGGAAAACTTTCTCTCTACGTAACGAGCACGTTCGAAATCCTTGCAGAATGTAATCGAATCAAGAATAACAAACGTGAGACACAATTGACAGAATTCGAAAGGAAATCAAATCAAGCAAACTTGCGAAAAAGGCCGCACTAAAGAACAGGAGTTTTTTTCTTCGGCACTCGCGAAGACTTCTTCCTCTTCTTTCCCAAAAGAAGAAATCGTCCCCAACAATCACACACAAAAAATCCCACACACACACACACACACACATACACATACAGAAATGAAATCAATCCTTGCTTCTCTCTGAAAGTCTAAAGGTCAGTTCTTGAACTGAAACCTGAACTTCGCCCACAAAAATCACACAAGTTCCGTCACACACACAGCCCAATCAAATCAATCCCTTGTTTTTCTTCCACATCTGAAAGTCTGAAGGTCAGTTCTTGCACACAACCTACGCTTCGCCCACAAAAATCACACTAAACTTGGGTCACACACACGGCCAAATCAAATAAATCCTTTGTTGTTCCTTCCACATCTGAAAGTCTGAAGGTCAGTTCTTGCACACAACCTGAGCTTCGCCCACAAAAATCACACAAAACTTGGGTCACACACACAGCCAATCAAATAAATCCTTTGTTGTTCCTTCAACATCTGAAAGTCTAAAGGTCGGGTCTGGAACAACACCTCATTCAATTCGCGAGCCTAGCTCGAATTCGTTAGAAATTTAGTGCACGCACGCCGCACCTCACAAGAAGCGCAATTCCGGCACCAACTCAATTACTGATGAAGAATAAGACGAAGATGGATCCTAGGAAAGTGTACAAGTAAACCAAATTGCTATAAGCTCGCAAGAAATCGGTGACGGCTGAGGAGGGAGAGAAACCGTTCTCGAAGGTTCTCGAGAGTGCGAGACACTGCCACGTGTAGCTTCCAAGTGTCATGCCCCCTTTGCATTTATTCTCACATTGCCACTTTGGGGACGCGTTACAATAGAGTTATTCTCAATTAGAGTTTCAGTAAAGTCACCCTGTCTTTGGGCCTCCTTTCACCCCATATCCCCTCTTTGAGTGAGGTCCGCAAAGTAACTGGGTATGAAATGCTGAAACTCAGCATTTAATGCACAAGGTTCGAGAGTAATTACAGTAATTGTACAAGTAGGTACAGTGAAAATATATGTAACAGCACCTAAGGCGCTCGAAAAAAAGAAAAAAGGCGTCAAAATATAATGGAACTCAGTTCACTGCCAAAAATGGTGCTTTTCTGAGTTTCACCCCCCTTAATGCTAATGTACTTTTTTTGCAAGGTTTTTTTAAATCTCACCCGGTTCTGGACCAAACTCAGGGTTCTGATGCTGTGTTTTCCTGATTTTACAGAAAACTCTATTCTATGAATAGTTTAAAACTATCAACTACAGTTAAAGCAAAGCAATTAAATCTTAAAACTGGGCTGAAACGCTTCGAACCTCCAATTTTGGTGATCCTAGCAATTTGAGCCTCGTTAAATGCATGTGTATTTTGTTAACCTCATTTATTGATCTTAATCTACATTTTGGCTGAACTGGCGTTCCCCCTCCCCTTCCCCCAAAATCTACATTCGCCAAATTTTTTAACATGGTTGAAGTAGGTAGCCAAAAATATATGTAAGGATGTTTCATTTTTTTCCTTTCATTTTGGGTTAATAGTTAATAGCACATTTGGCTGAATCGACTCATGGATGATCACCACCTCAGCTACATCACAAAATTGAAGGGGAAAAAAACACTGTTGGCTAAATAAGGTACATCCGAAATATGAAGAACTTTACATGGATGAGAAATTTAGGTAGAAAAAGAAATGCTGGTAAAGAGATGATGTAAGTTAAAGAGCAAAGCTATCCACCCCAGCAGAAAATCCGGAACCCCAATCTCTCTCTCTCCCGTCTCTTCGTGTGTTGCTCTGCTTCTTCAAGTCGCCGAGGAGGAGCAAATTCCGTTGGCTCCATTGCAAAGATTTTTCTGGTAACAATAATAAGGTGAATCTTTGTGCTCAGAAAACTATCTGTGTGTTACGTCTTTTGGAAAAAAAAAACTTGCGCGAAATGGTTCGTGTTTTCAGGAGCTTTTGGTCATGTGAGTAGGAAGTAAATTGAAAGCTATTTGGTGACTTGAGAGTTTGCATTTTTACTCTCTGGATAGTTTTGATCAGCTGCCTGTTTTGCATGGACAAATGAGTTCTTAGTTTCTAAAGGATTTTTAACATTTAAAGTTCTGTTAGCAAGAAAACGAGAGGAAAGAGATGGTGAATAAATCATTTTGCTGGTTTTTAGGAAGAAGCAGTATTGTTTGTATTTTTTGCTGTGAAGGTGTTGGAGAGGGCCGCGCTCGGAGAATTTCTGAGGAAGTCTAGTCTGTGAAATCGGAGCTGCGTCTCTTGGAGATGAAATTTTGAGGAAAGAAAGGTTGGCGTTGTACCGTTGTTATGAAAAGAGGCGGAGTTCCCGAGGAGGAGTGAAGAGAAGAACTACGACGCCATGGCTATGGTTGTGCCCCTTTGCAGACCGTCTCTTTACAGGTGTTTTCTTCTTGCGATCTTTTATCTCCACTCTTCGACCGGATTTGAATAGAATCCTTGTCGGAAAAAACCAGTTCAAAATGCAGCTTTCGTTGATTCGGAGTGATTTAGTCTCAGTGTGGTAGCTGTGTGGTGGAGCTGCCGGTTGGTGGTAGATTAGGTCAGATGTGGAGGTAGATGAAATGCTTAAGTTTTGTGATCCAAGTACGTTATGTAAGTTTTTCCGCGGAATTTTTAGAGTCTGAATTCTGGATTATATTCTGCAACTACATCTTTGACAGACAGGAGCTGGCATTCAAATCCTTTCAGGCTGATTACAATGATTCTTTTCAAAGACCTCGCACTGTCATTTTTGCCTCGGCAACAGGTATGGCAAATTTCTTTTGCTCTTTTCTGTCAATCCAATCAGAGAGAAAAATCAGAACATGTCATACAGTATCCCACCATGAAAGCAAAAGAGGGAGAGGGAGACAAAGCAGAGTGCTTAATTGGAGAATGACAGTGTTCTTGGTGACTTCCAATTTTTGCAGAACCAAAGTGGAAGCAAAAGTTAGCTGCAGCTGATGAACATCAAGAAAGAACACGGCAAGCCACAGCACAGGCAAGCTGGCTATCACCATTCTGGTCTTTTGGAGGAAGTCTTCATCTTTACTGTGTAACATCCATGTTTTTTATGCATGGGATTTTGGAAGTTTGTAATACATGTAAGGCATTGGGTCAGCATTTCATTGGAAATGGGCAACAGCACTAAAAAGGGACTGGTACATAAGGAATTGCAGATTCTTGTGTAATTGTGTTGCCTGAAATTTGAGCAGATTTAATGCACTTATCTACAGCCACAACATGAAGTCAGTGGAGAATATTGGCAGCTAGTGCCTGCCATTGATGAAGGTGATGGTCTGATACTTTGTGAGTAACAGTCACAAGGTCATGATTGCCTTCATCCTTTTTGTGTTCATTTTGGTTGCACTGGAACTGACATAATAGTTTCCATCAAAGTGTGATTGTGGAGTTGTCTCTGCAATCTCATAGCTGTGGTACATCAGCTACCAGGAATTTGAGAGGATACCTTCAATTTCCTTTCAAACTATGCTGTGTGCCCCAGAAGAGGTGTTTGGAGATGTCAGGTGCCACAGGTCTCATCTGAATCATCTCACAGTATTTTGGGGAGTATGGCCTGATGGAAAATTTTATCCAGATAAGTGGAGACAGTAAGTTGCATTTGGAATTTAGGATCTGTGGGTCTGTCCTTTCTTTCTCCTCATTCAGATGCATACATGAATCTACTGTTCTCAATCCAAGCTAGTGGACCAAAAGGGGGGTACTTATTTTCGATGACTGGATGATTTCAGGCACAAGAAGAGTATAGAAGAAAGCAAGATGCATTGCGGAGGCAGCAATCTCAAGGTGCTGGGGAAATTCCATCACTTAAGGATTTAGAGTATTATTCCTACTTGACTGAGGAGGGTCTGATTGCTGATTGCACGAGACCTGATGCAAAGGCAAGTGTTTACGCCATTTTTGATCAAAATAAAACATTGTGCTACATTGGTGTCTCACGACAGGTGAGCAGTGAAAATCTTGAACTCCCCACTCTCCCTTGGAATTCTCTTACTCTCTGGTTTTGTTGTCCTTTTCTCTTTAAAACATTACAAGAATATTCCAGTATCTGTGACATATGGGACTACCTCTGCTGCCCTTGGATGTACCTGAGCAGGGTAGAGAACTCTTGGGGAGAGAGTGGATGTTTTGAGAATGTTGAATTTTTCCTTCACCATCCTGGTTCCCATTCCATATGTTGGCAGATTATGAGGTTGATGTCTTGCATGTGACATGAGGTGGAATAGGTGTACCAAAGTATGAGGCTTCATTTTGCCCGAAGGCCCCTTGAGTGTTATTATGTGAAGGTGCACCATGTCACTCGTCCAAGCCGAGCCCTTCTTGAAAGCACCCGAGAAAAATGGGTTTCAGAAAATGGTTCCATTCCATCTGGTAATGACAATGGAGAAGTCCAGAACATCTGGGAAAATGCTTTGGATTGCACGCCACTCATGACTGGTAAATACTTATCTGGTCTCTTTACCCTTTTGAACGCCTGGAAGGCTTTCTTCAGTGCTTTTTGTGCTCTGCAGAGCTATGTGCAAATGAACTGACGCATGTGGATTCTTATATACTTAACTGTACCCTCCATTGGGAGCTAACACAGTTGGTGGGCAGTCATGGCAGCTTGTCACTGCCAATTGTGATGATGGTGACAGTCTGAGACTTTATGAGCAACTCTCATGAGGTTATGACTGCACCCATTGTGGCATCACCTTCAAATTGTTGTTGTGGGGATTTCTCTGCAATTTCATAGGTGTATGCACTGATACATACAATACACTTGAGTCTCAGGTTACACTTCTCATGTTACTGAGTGAAGAAGCTTCGTGTGCCACTTTTGATTCAGAATCTTGATTGAATCATTGAGAATTGTTTCTCAAGTGAACTGTGGCTCATATGGATACTGAAACACTGCATGCATAGAGACAAATATCAGGATCCAGCACGTTAAACTAAGCATTCTCTGGCAGGGTTGTAATGCATGTACAGCTGTTGAGTAACTTCCAGTAACAATATTGTGTACACTTGATTCTTTGCATGAATTAATTTTGTGCATGGGGAACAACTCCTGTCATTTGTATTCTATTCTATTCAGTTTATGGTAAGTTTCAGTTTGTCAACATATTGATTTTAGATAGTTGAACCAGGTTTCTATTATGTATGTTTATCCCCCGTAATCTGCCTTTTCCCTTCAATTGTAGACTGCCTTTTTCTCTTCACTTCAACATTGTAGTGCACATGGTATCTGAAAGTGGAGTAGTCTTTTGATGCACAGTTTTTTTTGACTCTCAGTAACTTGTAAATTGGTATAACTGCAGAGGAAGAAAAGATCCTGTATGAGGATGCTGCCACAGGGCCTCCAAAAGCAAAGGTCTTGAAAAATGTAGCAAGACGCATTGAGAAAGATCTTGAAGCTTTATTCAAGGAACGCAACTGCAGTGACAAACTGCGCTTTGATCCAAAGCTAAAAGACAAGTGTCTTCTAGACTTGAAGACTGTTTAGCTGTTACTGGACACATCTGTACCCACATTGACTCCAAAGTCTGAAGGTTATAGTTCTGTCATTTCCTCTTTCTTACCTTGTAAATTAGGGGTCTTCATTTGGAGATGTGAGGCAGGAGGCTCTCTAGCTACTCACTTAGTAATCTGTTCCTCATCTACATGGAAATGACTGTCTTTTTCTCCATTTTGGTTTGGTCGTACCAAAGATCAAGTTCAGTCCACAAAAGCAATTTTTCATGAGGCAAAAAGTCACTGCAACATTACATCTTTTCTTCCAAAATGTGAGTGACTTTCTGCATGCAGTTTTGGATCTTGAGATGCTGAGAGTTTGTAGGACAAAATTCCTTTGTTTGTCTTTTTAAGGTTGTTATTGCAACCATCCACTCCTGAAAGACGTTTTTTTCACCACTTTGGAAGAGTCATAGGGACTATTGTCACTTATATATAGTTGCAAATGCATGCTTGCATGAATAATATAAATGCCAACATGCAGGTGGGTCATCCAGCTTCAAACATGCCACAGCCATCATGTGGGCTTTTCCTTTGTATTGCCCCAAGCTGATGTATGTGCATGTATAGATTTTGGGTGCACCCATCCAATTGATGGGTTGTTTTGAAGTCTACCCATCTACTTCTTGGGTTTCTTCTCAAAATATGAATGTTGGGTAACTGATTCAATCATGCCTCTATATCATTTTATTTTTTTTGGTTCTCACTTTGCTTTTTTGTATCATGAGGTTTCATATGGCTATGAAATGTAGAAAAAAAATTATATGACTAGTTTTTTAAATGAAATTTGTTTGATAATCTTACAAACAATCAGCTTCAATTCCTTTAAATCTTATTAAAATGAGATTCTTAAAAAATTGATATAAAATTTTATGCAAGAATTGATTAAAATAAAACATGTGAATTTTGAAATGAACTAAAAATTTAATATAAAATTCGTTCTTGACATATAAATGTCTTTAATTAATTTGATGCTATTTTAAAATTTTCAATAAGACTTTGATGAAGATTTAATAACAAAAATCATAATGAAATTAATTCTTAATTGATTAATTTGTTTGTATTGTTGCTGTAGTTTATGTTATAAAAATTTATTATTGTCCTAAGATAGTAGACATGCATGTATGATTTTAGGTTTCACCAATCATGTATGGGGGCAAACACAACTAGTTTGTGAAGTTTGTGGAATGGTTGTTGTCCAGTCAGGTTTAGTCAGCAAAAATTGAAGTGTCATTCCACAAAGCGAATTCAAGAAATGCTAGCATGAATATGATGAACTTAGTGTTTTTTTGTGTAAATGTGTAGTCTTCTAGTATAGGGTTAGTTTGAGATTTCAGGGTACATGGTGATAAGAGCTTTGGCACTCTCCGAGGCTCACATTTTCAAATGCCTGAATGTTTGGATTGTTATTTCATTTTACCGGTGTTGGGCAGTTATTAACTTTTTTTCATAATTGCTTGTTCTCGTTCTCAAATTTTTTAAATTTACGAATTGAAACAGTTCTCATTTTTTTTCTTTTAAATTTCATTTGATGTTCAGCTTTTTATTTTAATTTTCGTCATGCCCAACCAATTCTTTCAGTACCAGTTCATAATTGATTTAGATTGGTCAATTATATAAAGTTGGTTCTTTAACTTCATTTTAAGATTTTAGGATTTTAATTTTTTAATTTTTTTCAAATTTGCATAGGCAAAAAACAAATCAGCAAGGCTCATTACAAAGCTCGAATATCTAAACAAAAATATGTGACCACATTTGAAAGATATAAAAGACAAAAAAAATATTAGATTAGGTCTCTTTCAATTCATCTTGCTCAAATCAGCTTTCGAACTCATGTAATTCTTGCTTTTAAGTCTAATTCAAAATTATCAATTCTACCAAATTAATAGAAGCCTTGCAACTCACCTTTGAATCATTTGGTCAATTCCTATTCATAAAGATTAATTTCTCAAGGTTATCTAATTGTAACTACCATCTCAAATTGGTGAGAATTTCAACAAGAGAAAAAAATTATCAATTTTAATTTAAAAACCAACATTCCTTAAATATCTATCTAGTGTAAAAACCAACAATTGGGAACATGGTTTTTTTTGTTTCCTTCACCATTTCAAAATACATTTGATATCTTTGGCATCCATGTGATATTTATAAAACATTAATAATTATGGATTAACAACCTCCTTTGTAATTTTAAGAATGTTGGCTGCCATCTCAAAGATGTTTAAGCTATTACCTTCATCAATTTTGTGAACAAAGGAACTTTCAATCCTGTACAAGAAACGCAAATGATGATAAGACTTCAAAAACATAAGAAATATGGATTTTTTATCATGTTCTTCAACTATAACCACCCCATATTCATGACCAATAAAAGAAGAAGTCAATTTCAAACTTTTGAATCTAAGATCTAGCATCAAGGCTAGCATGTTACGGATTTCTTTTCATTGTATTTTGTCAACAAGGAAAGGAAACAATTAACAACCATGATGACTTCCTTCTTAATGTTCTTTACAAAAGTTTTCAACTCAATATTCAAGCCACAATTGTCATCATCAATTAAAAACATCCAATAAAATGAGATGGTTCATTTTTTCTTTTAGTTTTAAGCTCATGGATATGGCTACATTCAAAGCATCATTCAACAACTAGTAACCCTTGGATTGGTTTAAGATGCAAATAGTGACAACATGAAACAATACATCAACTATAATTTGTGATATATGCCACATGAGTAGAAGGGAACAAATATGTTTGTTATAACAAAGGGTAATGGCTTCTTAGAATTGAAGGGTTTTTTAAAATATTATCACTTTACTTGCAAACTTGCATAGCTCATATTCCCAATCAAAAGGAAACATTTTGGAGTACAAAGATTCAAAACAATTTTATTTTTTTATTTTTTTAAAACAAAATAACTTACATCTTACCTTGTTTTGATTGGTGTGTTCTTACCTTGTTTTGATTGGTGTGTTCAATTTTTTGGGCTTGAGGTTTGTAATAATGCAAACCTTCACAAAATATCATGTGCCACTATGGACATTCACAAATCAAAACTTGCAATAGTAAAAACAAATTTTGCCAAAATTGGAAAAAAATATGTTTGTTTTGTTTTTTCAACAAGTCCAATAACACTTATTGATTAAAGGTTTTTATGAAAAGGAAAGCAACACAAGGGCACAATGGCATTAACAAACACTTCGACTAGATACTTTCAACAAACTAAATGGGCAAATGGTTTTCAACAACCAATAAACCCAAATTCTCCACAAAAATTTATAATGTGCATTATTTTTTTTGTAAGGATTTATGGCCACAAAAAAATTGGATATTGCACTTGTATTCATTACATGCCTTTCCTTTACATATAATAGATCTTTTTAATGGAAATTTTAAGTTATTGTTCATTTCTTCAATTTTTTTGCAATTTGTCCATGGTCTACACCCCACGTCTTTTTAATGCAATTATCTCATTATTCTTGAAATATGAAACAAGACCTTTTCTTCAACCTTGTTTTTTGTTCTAATACTACATGACTTATTAGTCTATTATAAAACATAATACAATGCATGACAATGAATAATGACTTAAATTCATAATCAATGGCCTTTTTTCCAATGTTATGAATTTTCACTGTCCAAAGCCTTGACAAAAGAATGGGGTTCATCAACATCAAAAAAAAAAATGAATGATTCATATTTTTTAAAACTATTGTTGGATTTTCTTGCATTTATTGAAAAATTCTTTCATTTTCCATCTCTATTTCTTGATTTAGAACCATTTATTTTGATCTATAATCCAACCTTGAAACCATTGTTTCCCCATTAAAGTTTCTGGATTCATAAAATATAACACCACAATTGACAATAACATATTGGTTTATAAGGTTGTGCAATTTGTACCCCTTAATCTCTTCACAATAATCAATGAATATGCATTTGATGCCTTTGGAATTCAACTTTGCCCTTGCTTCTTTTGGCATATGAACAAATGCAACACAACTGAAAACATGCAAATGATTTATGGAAAATTCATATCCACATCAAACTTATTCTAATGTCATGCTAAAAATTGCCTTGGTATGGATTCAATTTGGGATATTTGTTGCAGTTGCCACTCCTTCTACCTTTAATCTATGATTTAGTTTCATATGTTGTAACATACGTCAAATTATTTTTTGGGTCACATTTGGATTTTGATTTTAATTTAATAACATTTTTTTTTTTTTTACTATTTAAACGTGGTTTAAAAACATGTCACCGCAGAAAGCTAAATCCCTCTCGAGATGCTTATCAATGACACTAGCTGCAACATCTAAAACCTGGAAAAAATATCACGCGAATAATATTATTTTCAAAAATGTTGAGATTTTCACAAGAAAAACTTCAAAGAACAAAATTTTGTGAAAGAAAAATATGAAATCTTCAAAAATATTCTATTTGTTAAAATGAAAATTTCAAAAACCAACCCATTATTCAACAGACATGTGTTGAAGTTTGGCAAGGCAACGTCTCCAGGACAGTAATTAGTGACAAGTCTTTTACTGAAACTTGAAATTGGTGAAAAAACTGCCATTGGTCTCGAAACAGTGTCAAGATATGATGGGAAGTTTTAATTATTTTCAAAGAAAATTCCTAAAATGGCGATAAAACTGAACAACCTTGAAAACATCTTTCATCATGATTTTCCATTTTTCAAGAAAACAATTACCCACAGCTAGGATTGTTGCAAAAAATTTGCCACCAAAAGAAAAACACTAGTTCAACTTGGTATCATCCCATTCAGGCCTTCCTCTTCTCACTACTTCTAGCCGCGTTGGGCGGTTCTCACTTTTTGTGAAAACCAGCGGTTTCGGTTCTCCCAGCCATTTTAAAGAACCTTTAAGGTTCTCATTATTAAAAAAGACGAAAATATTTTGATAATCTTGAAGGGTTTCAAAGATTTGGAAAGAAAAAATTCCAATGGCTTTCAGTCTTTCGGGGTGTCGTAAAACTACAACCCTCAGTTTTCAAAAACGGATCTCAGAAGCCAGTTCTCAAATTTGCAAAAAACTCGGAATATAAATATATATATTTGAAATAAATCAAAATTGCCCCCTTTTGTGGAAGAGCCCGACACTTATTTATGAAGCTCCCCCGAAGGAGCCGTTGAGGAGGCTCGCGCCACCCAAACCAAAACCAAAGCCTGACGAAACGCTAGAATTTTCCTTAAAGTCATCCCATTTTCACCTTGTCTTTGGGCCTCTATTCACCCCCCCCCCCCCCCCCACCCCCCCTTCTTGTTGGGGCGGCACAAGAAAAAAATTATAAAACATATAATATAAATACAAAAAACCCAACCA
>Ga0116227_10005274_pt1 | contig 27409 bp, 20 predicted proteins | sample S1TSphgellanicum_FD_89693 | JGI IMG/M metagenome (GOLD analysis project Ga0116227, IMG submission 89693) | Host-associated microbial communities from peat moss isolated from Minnesota, USA - S1T2_Fb - Sphagnum magellanicum MG | ecosystem: Host-associated > Plants > Peat moss > Unclassified...
CGATTCCCGATCCAATGCTCCTAACTCACTTTATCACATCTTTATTCCTCTCCCCCCCAGGGTAACTTAAAGTAAGTTAAAGTAAGATAAAGACAGACGGACTGATAGACTAAGGGAATTAATAGACGCTGGTGACGACGCAATCGATGGCTGGCGTGTGTCTCTCCGCCACCACGACTCGCAGCGCCAAAATTATACAGAGGCCGGTTCTGCCATAGAATGCTTTTGCAGCAAAATTGTAGTGTCACAGACAGACGTAGTGAATTAATATAGTAGATTGAAACTAGATACACACCCAAACATAAGGTAGTTACTAAGGCATGAGGAAAAACAACAATAAAGAAAGTTGTTTCTACATATAGCACTTGCTCAATCATGCAAGAGATTTGTGCACTGCATGACCTATGTATTTTCTTTCTTTTTAAAAACCAAATTAATACAAATTAAAGAACTTTTCAAAAGAATTCCATGCATCTCCCTTGGCATAATACCATTTCCAGATAAAAATGAACTTTCCATTTGTGGAAGATCCCAATTTGATTAGGGTAAAGGACCTTCAATTTTTGTAAGATTGCAGAATTTTCTACTTTAGATAAGAAACATTTTTTCAACACTTCCTTGGTTTTTGTTCCCAGCCTGGGGCTATCTGCCTAGGCTGGGCCCTCAAACATAACAAGAGTGTCAAAATATTCATTACCGTGTTCAAAAGCATCCTTGGGCCACTTTACCCATCGTACAATAAGTTGTTTGGAATGTTGATGATTCGAGATTCAAGCCACCCACTGCATGTCCGTCTAACTTTCCATGGCAACATAGCATTCACATCTTTAGCCTGCATTTACAAAACTTTCTTTCATTTGAAAGCCGCATTCCATGGTCGATCAAAATCTTGTACCAAGAACCCAACAAATATACCATTGTTGTATTGAGGAATTTTTGTTTGTAGCCAAAATGGCTATCATCATAGGAAGATGTAGAAAACGCGATGCTCATCCCTGGGAACAAATTACTTAATTTTTTGAAATTTTACTTTTATCTTCACTTTTCAACAAAATTTCACCAAGAGAAAAAAGGCCATATCACACACATATTTTATATCCATTTTATTGCATACTTCAATAAAAACACTCCTTCTTGCATCCTCAGATTGCACCATGCACAGTCCCAACCAAGACTGAGCCGATGTTCAAAATTGTGTGACCTATTTGCAATTTGCACAATTTGCTTTGATATCAAAGTTGGTGCATGCCTTAATTGCAACCATCACATTTTGCTCTTCAAATTGCCACAAATGTGACCTCCCGCCAGTATGAACTTTGAAGCTTTAACATATTCACAATTTGGGCCCACACAGTTTTTTCCAATTCTTCCACAAATTTTGATAATACAAATGGGGAAATTGGGTGTAAGCCAAGGAGATCTACATAGATAGCCAGCATAACATTTACACCAAAGCCTAAACGTTATGCTGATTTTCCAGCTGCTTTAAAAATCTGTCTGAACTAATGAAAATTCTCTTGTCAACTGTAAAATTTTCATCCCTCTGTTCCTCTGTATATTTATTCTTTTTCACTACTTGGAAGTTTTGGAACATCTTGGATTTTTTTTTCCCTCATTTTCCTGTTGCATCATTTACCTAGCAAAAAACACCTCACAATCCCATAGATTCAAATCATATATGAAAGTTTTAATCCATTCAAGCTATTTGGGTTTGTAGTTTGTACATGTTATTAATGCTATGTTTGAAGTATTCACTATTTATTTATGTGATAAATAAGTAAATGTAGAAGGTTAAGATTAGCTGAAATATTTTTCAAAGAGTCCTTACCAGGGTTTTTGAAAATTTTAAGCCTGTCTAAGGTTATGGTATGAGTGCATTAATTATATCATAGGTGCCCTCATAACTTTTTATTTTTATTTTTTAGGAGCCATATTGATTGGCCTATCAACAATTTTCTTGGAACATTGTGCATGCCTGCAATAGAAGCACCTCTTTGGACCCCTAGTTGCAAAATAGAAACAAATGTGCACTTCTGGCTTTCACCTTTTTAATTTATACACAGGGGAGTTGAACTTTGGGCAAACCACATGGGATAAAACCCAGGTGCTATTGGGAACATCTTGAGGAACCCATCTGGGAACACTTTGAGAATTTGAGAACCTTTTGGGAACTTGATGTGGACTGGATGAGAGCTTTATGGGAACACATTGGGAACAAGGGAACAAAACAAAAAAATCACTATTCCCCCCTCTCAAAAAGGAAAAAACTGGATCAGTCATTCATGAGTGCATGCCGAGCCTTCCCATTGGCTGCATGAAATTTCTATTTCCAAACTGTAGGTCACCATTTTTGGCCTGGGCTAATAGCCAGGGCAAAATGCTGAGCCTTCCCATTGGCTGCATGAAATTTCTTTTTCCAAAACTGTTTGTCACCATTTTTGACCTGGGTTAACACCCCCATTATAAACTGGGGGTACTTATTTATCATAGTGTATTAATATTAAAGGGTGTTGATTAGGTTTGTGTATAGGTGTGCAGAAAAAATGTTATGGCCAATGGAATTGTTGTATTTGGTGTCCTGACTTTTTTTATATAGTTACCTTGAGTGAATTAACAGTTAAATGTGTCATAAGGTTTGGTAGGTTTTTCAAAAAAATTAGAGGGCCAATGAAAATGCTAAAAAGGGATCATTATTTTCAGCTGGCCATCATTTACAAGAGGGCCTAACCAAATTTGACTACAGGTAAGAGCCCAAAGTTGAAATTCTTAGGAATCCCACAGTGTTGTGGTGACAGAATCAGCCTCTTTTTCTTTTCCTGGGGCTAAAATCAAGTGTTTTTGAGATTTTTAATAGTCAGAATTCAACCAAAATTTAAGAAAAAATTCCAGATTTCTACACATGGTTCAAGTAGGTAGCCAAGAAAAGAAGGACATTTAAATTGTTTCTACTTTAGCGAAAATTGACTAAATCTTCCTATGGATCATTGGCACTTTGGCTACATTGCAAAATTGACCCAAAAAAAGACATATCTAAATATGGCAACTTGAGAACTTTTTGCCTCGGAATATGGTGACTCGGTCAAAAATGTCAAAGAAAAAACCCCTTTGGGATGCCTTCACAGATTTAAAAAAATTTGTTGCCAAGTCCAGAAATTTCGCCACCCGGAAAAAAGGGTCCTTACTCTTTTTGAGTCTTATTAAACGGTAACGGTTTTTAGAGGAGTGCTTGGGTACAACATGAATGTTGCAATTGACATGTGCTCTAGGCTGGAGTTCTTGAGCACAACCCAAATGTTACAATTGACAAGTGTAGTACAAAGCAGTTTTCACCTACTTATGCGGAATAATAGGCAACCCTACGTGACTCGTATTGCAAGGGGCTGGCTACAAACTCTTTTTGAATGGTGGCATTGGAAAGTAGTGCCCTAAAATAAAAAACCATTATTTTATCAAGGAAATTTGAGAAAGTTTTATTATTGTACGTGGTCATAATTTATTCAGTCGACCATTTATGTTTTAAGGTTTTCTTTTGGGTCATTATGTATTCATTACTTCACTATTGTTTTGCTTGTGGTTTATTTGTTTTGATTTGTTTGGAATAGTTTTTCCTTTGAAGTTGCCAGGACTTGCTTGTCCTTACTGACTACAAAAAGAGGCTATTAACCATGTTTCCTGGCACCGAAAATATGTAGGCCCAAATGTAGTACTATCTGAGAATTTGACAAACAAGAGCTCCCTCACCATCACCCCTGGACGTGGCGCCCTTTTGTTCATCCCTTGCGCCCTCGCATTGATGTCGAGCCTTGCACATCTCCTAACATCTAACTCTTAGTGACCTGCACATCCCACGGCACAAGCAGTTAGCTGGAAGTTTTCTGGCCTCATCTGGACTTCGCTAGTTAACTAAGTTAGAATTAAGCCATCCCCTAAGTTGTCCTGAAGGGAAATGCAGGAAAACCCAAGGTTGTCCCCAAAACTTTTGAAGGGCAGCACTTTTTGTGAGGCAAGACCAAGTGTCGCCCTGAGACAGCTCTAAGTTGTCCCAAAGAACAAACCTAAGTTTATCCCAGGTCTAGCCCCGCTTGTCCCAAACGACATTTGTGCAACATCCACCGCCTGATCTCCTAAACCCTAAAACACCCTAAAACCATAAGATGAAACAAAGAGTGAAACCCCAATCCAAATTGGTTTGAATTTTCATGTCGCCATGGTGCCCCACTATAGTGGTCCTAGCATGGGAATCACCTTGTGCCAATTCACCTTGCACAAAAGGGCATGCCACCCACCAAACGCCAACCGCCTCCCACAAACACATTTTTCAAGCATTATGAGTTGCTACACATTTAAAAGGTGTTTTGCTTTGGAAACATCCTTACCTTTTTGATGATTAACATTTTGCGAAGGTGCATGTAGGATGGTATATTAAGGGTTTTTTTTTTTCATTTCCATTTGTTGATTTAGGAAAAGTGGAAAAATTGGCTGAAAATACATATTTCACACTATAAAAAGATTATCTATACTTTTCTCCAAAAAAATGCAAAATAAAAAAAATTAGCCACAAAAAGATTCACTACATGTCCAAAGGGAATATAAAAATTCATCACTTATTTATCCAGATTGTCCTTGATGTCAAGTGTGTTGCGTGGCCTCAGCCTCCACCACCGAATACACCAACCAAAACACCCACCCCTCCCACCGTCGTGTATACATTAGAGACGGTAGGTTAGGTTACGAGAGGGAAATTTCTGTGAATATTAGGCCCGTACCACCGCCCAGCCACCAAACATTTATGGATAACAAGATGGACGTAAACCTCATGTTCCAAACTCTTTTTCAATTCACCATGTGTTGAAAAACCTTTGAGGAAAAAAAAATAAAATGTTGTTCCCATTTTCCAATGTAGGAAAGTCCAAAAATTGGGATGGCTGAAGAGGCTGAGTGCTCCAAAAAATCAAACCTCCCCCTCCTCCCAACTGCCCAACCCCCATCCCCAAATAACTTTTTCTTCAAAGCAACTGTCGCCGACCCCTTGGTAAAGTATTGTAATTTACATTCTGATAACTTTCTGGTCACGACAACCGACCATGTTTCATCTTAACTTCACGTTTCCAGCAATTTCTCGGATTTTTGGGTTTCCCAACAATTACTACAGGCATAATGACAAATCTTCTTGTGCACGATCACCAATTTGGTTACATCACAAAATTGAAAAAACAAATCCCCCTAAAGTAGTACAGGAAACCAAATATATATAAAGATAATTAGAAATTTGTCCTTGCTTATATGGTTTATAGCCAGATTCAGGTATATCTTCCTATGGGTGGATTGCCACATTGGCTAGCCACATCACAAAATTCATTTAAAAAAACACTATACAGTAGCAGCAGCAGCAAAACCAAAGCCCAAAAAAGGAAAAAGAAAATTCTTTCTCAGCATATGCCTGTAGGTATTTGGGTAGCCCTTTCATTTACCATTGTATCTAGGCTTGTTAGGAACTAATTAACTATTTTTCGAATTTTCCAAAAATTCTGAAAAATGCTTGCCCACATGGAGTTTCTGGTTTTTTTTTTTCCAATCATCGAACCAAATTTGACAAACCAAGCAAGCAAAAATGTCTTAGGATCCCACTTTGTTATGGTGACCTTCATGAACTCATTGTCTAATATAGTGATGTTTGCACATTTTTTCCAAAAAACCCATGCATTTTTGCATTAAGTTTTTTTAATAATAGATGCTGTGTGAAAATTTGCTAATAATTTTTTTAAAATTTGCCTATCACATCCAAAATCTCAAAAAAACTCTCAAGCTTATGAAGCTTCATTATTAACTAATTATAGAATCATTTTTTAAATAAAAAATTACAAATTTGTGAGGTAGGTGAGATGGCGATCATTCAAAAGAGGACTTATGCATCCTTCACACCTAGTGTTAGTCTTTTAACATCTAGGCCAACTAACACCACAAGGGTCACTTTCCATAAAAGGCTCCTTTTCCTTTTGCAAAAATAATAGCTAGGGAAACTTATGGAAATAATTGAGTATTATCACTTTGGGCTGTCCTTTCCTAACATACTCACTATCCCATCTTTGCCATGATTATTATTTAAACCTAAGCTTCTTGCTAACTAACTTTCATCGCTTTTTTTTTTTTTTCTAGTTCTTAAGTTGTTTTTCTTCATTGTCAAGAGTTCATCTTTCAAGCTCCAAGTTTTGGTGGTTGTTCAATTTTCTCTCTTTGGATTTTTGGTTTCGCTCTCCAACATTCAAAGCTCCTCTCTCAAGCTCTTGAGAATTTTGTGCAACTTTGCTTTTTGCTCATCGTGTCCTTTGTTCTCTACAAACTCACTTCACTACCATTCCATGTTGTGAATTACATGTTGCACTCAGCTCCTACTAATTGTGCACTCCTCTTTGCTTTTACAACTTAAGCTTTGCACTTTGATTTGAGAACATTGCTATGGTTCTTTCTACAATGATGCACCGTGCACACTTCTTGCATAAATTGCATTTTGTTATGATTTTTTAAAATTTTTTTCCATTTTTTTTTCATGTTGGCATCTTGTTTTTTTATCATTTTGTAGATTTCAAAGTCGAATTGTGCCGAGAAGTTCCCATTTCAAGATGCGCCTTTCTTTGCTACATAATTCCATAAGGTATGATTTATTTATTATTTATTTTTTGTTCCTTTTTGTATGAATTTGTTTGTGTCCAAGTATTGAAGTTTGTTGCTTATACACTTGTACAATTGCCATGGATCACCAAGATTCTGTTCTTTTGGTGACTTTGGTGATGTTGTTGATCGAGATGTTGCAAGAGGTGTTTCTTGGAGCTGTTCCTACAAGTTCCACTATTTTTCAAATAGATTTCACCAAAGACATGGCCAAGGGAACATTCAAATCAAGGTATGTTGTTCTAGTTTTTGCATTAGAAAAACATAAAATCATGTGTGGTATGAGAGCATTACTTGCCGATCTTGGTTATTGGGTGTGTTGGGCCTTAATGAACCTAACCCAATTTTGGTTAAACCTAAATAGGTCCACTAAAGAAGTTTTGGGGTTAACCTTTAAATTTAAGGAGGAAAGTTAGGGCATGTGACCTTATCCTAGTAGGATTTGAGGGGTGGGTGACTTGGTTAAGTTACGTGAAGGTGGGGGTGGGGGGGGAGGGGGGAATATGTTGGTTGGATTGGGATAAAGGGGGAAAGTAGGTTGGTGGGATTAGGATAAGGGTGGGTTACCTTATCCTTGTTCGAAACTAGTTAAATTTGTTGGGTAAGGAGGTATGGATAGGGGGGATATGCTTCTCAAAAGTTTTTAACAATTTAGGTTAGGAGAATAATAATGCGCCTCCATGTAGTTGAGAGGAGGGGAAATGATTGTTAACCTCTCTTCCATCTTTTTGAATGATGAGTGGGACATGAGGGGGTGTGAGGAGGAAAATATGATGATGATGGTTGTAAGGATGGGAAGGGGGGTCTTTGCCCATCCTGAAAGGGTGATATAGGTGAGAAAATAAGGAGGCTACAACATCATGAAAGAGCAAGCTTTTCAAGTTGCAATCAAATTAACATTTGTTTTAAAAAATGAAGGTTAGATTATCAAATGGTGGGTGGCAATTGTTCAAATGGAGGCACTTCATGAGTATGGTGATTGGAGGTGAATGGTGGAAGGTTGTGAAAAGGTATATGGCCCTATTGTTGAAATAAATAATAAGAATAGTAAAAGGGAAAGTGCAGGAGAAAATGGTTGTGAAATCTAAGAACAAAAAGTAAGTGTTTACCCTCTTGTGAAGGAAAAAGAAACCATGAACTAGGGAGGGGCGGGCTGTCCCACATAAAAATTGTATGAAAAGATGTTTTGGGGTAAAGCAAAAAGCTCTAAAGGTGTAAATAGTTGTTAGAAATAATCTAGAAAAGAAGGGAAGAAAGTTGTTAGCAGAAGAGGGTTTTTATTGGGCTTGGGTTAAATTGCTTTAAAGGATGATGCTTAGAAGAGATTCACTTGCAATTAGTTTAGAACTTCTTAAGGCATAAACAAGTAGCAAGGGAGTGGAAGTTGAATAATAAATTGTGATTCCCCCCTTTAGTAATCTCCAAGGGGGTTAGGGGGAATGATATAAGTTAAAGTGTTAAAGATGGACTAATTTTGCATTTAGCATGGTAAAGTTTTGCGATACAACATGGTTTTATGTTCATCTTGACAAAATATGAAGAAAATTGTTGGGTTGAAAATTTTCAATTAAACAAAAATTCTTTGTTTACAATTGTAGAAAACTTATGACCCAACATTCAAAAATAATGAAGTGTTGTCATGAATGTGTTGTTTTTAGCTTTTCATTTCCAAAAAGAATCACCAAGTTGTTAGTTCAGTTTGCAATTAGATCCAATTCCTCACCCTATCTTGCTATCTTGACAGACTTTGCATTGTCAATTGTTGTTTCAGCAAAATTCCCATTATTAGTTGTTATCATGGCAAAGTTCCCATCATTAACAATTGTTGTCCTTACATAATTCCCATAGTTCATTGTTGTATTGCTTTTGTTTTCCTTCATCAAAACCATCCCCGTGATTTCCTTTAACCTCAAAATCACCTGCACCATGTTCATCTACATCCCATTCATCATTTTGTCTTTGTTCTTGTAATATGATAGCTACTTCTCAAAGTTGTTCTTTTACATCTCAAACTACTTCTCCTAAATTTTCATCTTTTTTTTCTTCCATGGCCCTGTTGGATTCATGCATCTTATCAAGTGAGTCCATGGGCATCTAATTTTTCTTTTGAGTTGCCTTTGCCATGTTCTTGTGCGTAGAGGAATAAGATTATTTAACACACATGCTACCAACATTTTGAGACTCATTACTTGGTTGAACTTATTTGTTGTAGAATTTGTTGGTGTTCATGGTTTTGGTGCAAGAGTGTGGATTGGGCAATTCATAGGTTCAATCATAAGTTCAATTAAAGGAGGTTCAAATAAAGGTTCAAAAAATGGTTTAGTCTGTGCAACTTCCATGAATGACCTTGAACAAACTTGAGATGTGTGAGGGTTTTGTCCACAAAGCTCATTCATGAAATTCTAGTTTTAATCAAACGTTGGGGGATCTATAAAAGGCCCACTAGGGTCAGTACTTTCATTCTTGTATTCATTGATGCCAATGGGATTTGTTGGACTTAACCCGTTGGGACTAAACATGTTGTTTATTTCTTTCATGATATCCTATATATGAAGAGGGTTAAAAATGGGCATGCTTCCCATGAATCCCATCATCTACTCATAAAAATTCTTGTGAAATAATTGTAATAAATGGAATGCAGCCTTCTCTTGTGAGGTCAAAGACCAATACTCTTGGTTATGGCTAGTCCCTATCATGTAATTGACTATTTTTTAAAAATCTCGTATGAGTAGCCCCCATTTGTCTTTACATGAAGGCTGTTTTTTGTATGTTGAGAATGTCCTATAACCATGACAATTTTTGAAAGCTTCCTCCATTTCACCACAATAGTCTTGAACATGTTTCATAGGTCAACTTTATGGAAAGATGTTATGTGTTCATCATGTTTTGCCTTCATGAGGCAATAACCTTTACATGCTAGGTGAAAGCACAATTAGGTGCATTATTTGGATTATCATAGTTGTAATTTTTTGATCATAAATGAACTTAAAATGTAAAATCATATCAAACATTAAAATTTTCAATTTTTTTTGTTATCCATGTTGCAACAGACTTTAGTGATAATCTTATTAAAAATTATGGATGAGTTTTAAGAAAAGAATGAATTCATTGTGGACTTTTGAAATGATGACATTACGTTTGTCACACACACAAAATGAAAAATGTGGATTCAAAAAAAATTGTCATAGTAACATCAAAATTAAAAATAGAGAATAGGACACCATAAAATGAATAATTTAATTGTAAAATGCATTAAAAATTTTCCAATATAATTTTTTTTTCATATTGAAAATTTTAACTCATCATGATTTTCATCATTTTTTACAATTGACATTTCATTTCACATTAAAAAAATTATTAAAAAAAAAATCTTGACCAATCACATGTTTAGGGATATTTATAAGGTGTTCTATTAATATTTATGACCAAAACCATAAGAAAAAATTATAAGATTTATAGTTTGATAATTATTTTAAATGTAAGAATTGTAATTAGTGTAAGATGTGGACTCTTCAAAATGTCAAATGTGAGTCATCTAACCATGCTTTTACCCTACTCCCAATTACGATCCCAATTACTTTGTCTCGGTTTTGTTGTTTGCACCTCTAGTGACACATCTAAATTGACATAGGAAACTGTTGTTCCCTGTTTTTTTCATGGATGAACTTTTAGCGATGTTGTTATGTCCTGTATTCAATTCTGAAATATATTGTTACTACACTTGAAATTTTTTGTGCATGATATTTGGTGATTTATTATGCAGATCTGCAACATGTTATTAGAAACAACTACTAGTAACAAACTGGCATACAACTTGAGCAATAATAATTGTATCCTTCAAATATGTTTCTCTCTTCTTTTTTTGTTATTGAATTTTCTTTACAATTCTGATCTTCACGTTTTCCATCATTTGATCCCTCATTTCTATAATTCAAATGTAGATGGTTTGTTCGTTACCTTCTTTTGCTTTAGGTGATTCACTGCAATTGTCGAAATTGGAAGGGCTGAACTGGTACGCATCCATGTTTTTCTTCTATGCGTCCTTGTGCACGCAAGCTTTTTTCAGGGCAAACATGTGCACCCATGAGTTTTTTGCTTTTGTGGTCTGCTTTTGCTCCTATGGTCCTGAGTCTGCTTCTTACTTCTGTAATCTATTTTTGCAACAATGGCGAGGAAAAAGAGGTGCAAACTTCACGTGGTGATGGCGGGGAGGTGCCCAGAGGAAAAAAAAATCATTTTAGTTAACATCAAGTTATTTGCTCAGAATTTGAACTTTTACATAACATTGAGTTAAAGACAAAAAAAATCTTCATTTTTTGAAGATTCAATTTTAGTAAACATTGTGCTTAACATTGCCCTAACATTGCCTGCCAGCAAGGATGACATGTCAACATTTGTGTTCATAAATATTTGATATGTGAATGGTCATCTTGTTTTTTCCCCCTCGACACTGAGGTAGTGTGAACTTAACACCTAGTGTGAAGCTTGCTTTAGCCAAATTTGGCACAATGTTAGAGAGGACAGTAAAAAAGTTTAAGAATTGTGCTACAGTTTGGCAACATGGTACAACTCATTGGTTAAAATGGTGACTTCAAATTTTTTTCTTCATGATGTGGTGACAAAGGGGCACTTTTTTCCCCAAAAAGGCCCTTTTGTTTTGTAGTCAGGTTGCCAAATTTCACCCCAAAAAAATCACTCATTGTCAAATCTATTATTTTTACTGCCGAACATAAATGACAAAATAAATTAAATTATAAATGACCTTTGCTAAACGAGGCTAGGTCAACATCTTTTTTAGGAATTTTTGTTTGTAACCAAAGCAGTGATCCGCCGCAGGAAGATTTAGGAAAAGTGGCGATCATCACTAGCAAGATTTAGCCAAATCTGCCTATAAACCAGAAATTAAATAATTAAAAAAGTCCTTCTATGTGTTTGGCTACACAATGAAAACCAAGTAAATGAATCTGGAAATTTGTATTTCAATTTTTTCTCAGTTCCGGCGACTGAAAGCCTCCAAAATCACTTCTTTTCCGAATTTCTAATTTTTCTTTTTGGCGAAATTTCGCCAGTAAAAAACACGCGGGGCTAGGTACCTACAACGGCCACCTACCTACGACACACAATTTCCTCACACGTGTGAGTAAAGAAATTAGGGACGAGGGAACCAAAAAGACGGAGCAGCAACCAACGTCCCAACAAAGAAATGAATGAACAAGCGGAGAGAGCAAAAAGGAGGACCGAAAACTGCAGCGCTTTTGCCTGCGATGCTTTCCTTGCTGCGATTGCTTGCCTAATTTCGCGTTTAATAATTTCCGAGTTTCTGTTGTCGTTGTTCGCGGATTGTTACAGATCACTAGACGGACTCTGCTGCGATTTGCAGCGGAAGCGGCGAAGGTTTTCGTTCAAGAGGTTGTTTTGTTTGACTTGCCGTTGTCGTTTTCTTTCTTGTCTTTGTTTTCGTCGTCGTCCAGAGAGGAGGTAATGAGATGTGTTGGCGCGTGTTTTTGGGGTATTTTCACCAGTTGGAAAAGCCTTAAGGCTCTGTAACAGCAGATGCATGGCTTTGTGATGGTTTTGATATGATACGGAAATGTTGCTTTGGATCGAGCTCTTGCTTGCTTATTATTAGTGTTTTGTGTTTGCTGATGTCCGCTTCCGCGGCTGCTTTTTTCTTTTCCGGCCTTGGTTGTTGCTTGCACTAAGAATTGACAATCAGAGACTTCTTCCGAAGACTGGAGTTTTGTGACGGCGTGGACAGTTGATTGTCATTAGTCGCGGACCTGGACGACGTCGTCGCGATGGCGTGGGAGCTGGCGGCCGTGGATCGCTTGGCCTTTATGGGATAGACAAAGGTGCATGAGAGTGAATCTTTTTCGGTGAAGCCTTTATTCCGAGCATCCTAGCGGAGAAGGCTGGTGTCGTTTTCGTAGCAGCTATGGCGACGGCTGTGAAGACGTCTGAAATCGAGAAGGCGGAAGTCAAAGAGGAATCCGTCTCTCACCTTCTACAAGGCGATCATGTTGCGTCAAAAGGTTATATTCAGATCTTTGTTGCTGTTAGTTGGATATATTCATGTTAGACATAAGGACGGTGCTCCATATCACGTTCGCGGAATCTGAGGAGAAACGATCGATCATGCCTCTGCTGCTACTGCAGCCAGTTCTTCCTTCTTCCAAGAACGGAAAGGCAGTGGTGTCTGAGGAGAGACGACAAGAGTGAAGGCAGGGTAGCTGGGAATCCTTTTCGTGATCTGATGGGTGCTGACATAATGCAGCGCAGTTAGATGCCTTGCACTGTTAAGTACACAGCCAGAGATTCTCAAATTCTGTTGATCAGAGTAATATCAGACATCATCTGGCCGACAGTTTGGGAGAGGACTTGGAAGGTTCCATTTTCGGAGAAACGAGTGTGTCCCAGAGCCAACTCCTATATCTGACCTTCATGAGAGAGGTCTCTTAGGACGGAACAATCTGCTCTTAGAGCAGATTCAATTGAGCAAAACGCTTACTATTTCTCGGTTATCTTGGGGCAGGCTTGCAGCTCTCGACTTCGTGGAGTTACACACAGGTTCCGCGACAACAACAACAAGGGGCTTCAAGTGAGGATAACAAAGAAGACAAGAGAAGGCAAGAGACTGTAAGGGGTCTCTTGTCCTCTTTCCCTTCTTCACGTCCCTTAGAGCATTCCACCACTACGAAACCCTCCATCTCTCCCGAAAGTTTCCTCCTAACTTCTCTTCTCATGACGAGTAAACTGGTGATGCAGGCATTCAAAGACTTATCTCTTGAACTTAACAAAATTGAAGTGGTTTATTTCTCACTGGATTGTGGTGATGGTCTGGGCAGCAGCTGCAAGGATGGCAACTGCAGTCTTTACAGCAAAATGGCAAGAACAAATCTCAGGCTCCAGGGATGATACAAAATGCAGCATTGGAGACATTGTCTTACAGGAATGAAGCACAAAGAGGTGGACAGCCTTCAGTGCTGGCAAGTCCAGAAATGCCATTTGTTGTTTTGATTCCAGACACACAGCCACAGCCTCAAGTAGCAATTCAAAGTAAAGGAGTTGCTTCTCCATTACCTGTTCATTTCAGAGTGGTGAATGCCTCTTCTGGACTGGAGAATGGGGCAACTATGGATAGTCAGCAACCACAAATGCAACACTCAACACAGGATGTGACCTTTCAAAATGGCACCCTGCCAAGGTACTCCTGAAGTGATTTCTGGATGAAAACGAGTTTTTTTGCTGGCATTCACATCTATTACGATTGTTGGGCGTTCTTGAATGGTATGATGATGTTTGCGAAGTAATTTCCTGCTTGCTGTACATAGCAGACAAGCTCAGGTGGGTGCACATCGAGCAACAGCACAGCTCACTATCTTTTATGCAGGCATGGTACATGTGTATGATGATATCCCTCTAAACAAGGTGAGAGATGTTAGTTTCTTTTGTGTTTGTGCCTTGAATTGCTTTTTCCTTCTTTTCTGGTTCTCTAAGAATTTTGATGTTTGGAATTGATGACCTTGTCGAGGTTGCTAATTGCAGGCACAGGCTATTATGTTGCTTGCTGGTAGTGGAAACGCACGGTCTTCCAACCGCATAAATCTTCCTGGACGGGGAGCCACAGCTCAGCTGTTTTCTGCCCCCAACCCCCAGTTGGGCCCCTCCACTTCAGTACCTCCTGTTGCTCAAGCTGCTACAGCAGCGATGACTGACCTTTCATGGCCTGTCTTGCCAAAACTTGCTGCGAATGTCATCCCACGATCACCCATTGCTAAGACTGTTGATGTTGGTAAGTTCCTTTGTCTACCAAAAATGCTCAAATTGGCTTTCCTAGACTGCAGTTGTGCCAGCATCTTGAGAGGATTATTAATGTGGACCAAATGTGACATTTAGGCTACATCTAATGCAGTGAAAGAGCTGCCACAGGCAAGACAGGCATCCTTGGCACGGTTTCTGGAGAATCGGAAAGACAGGTACTACATTGGCATCTAGTTATTGCTAATACAGGTAGACATTCAACCTTTTCTGCCAAATTTTGCCAGCACATGGGACAGCAGTTCTGGTCTTTTAATTAAGTTTTGCTTCAATGTACTGGTATAGATATGAACATTGTACAATATACTCAGTTGCATTGAGAATTGCCAATTCGTGCAGGGTAAGAATGAAGGCAGCTCCATATCGCATCATGAAAGAAGGATCTAGTACACCTCCATGTAACAAGTCTCCAGGCCCTCCCTGCAGCAGGCCACAGACATGGTCATCCTCACCAGCATTGATGGTGGGGATTAGTCATCAAAATGCACAAGCTACCCAACTAAAAAGAGATCCAAGCTGCACACCAAGTGGTAGTGAACCCAATTCACCTACTAGGGCTCCACCAACCCCTCCACAACAGAGCATTGCTGGAGATAATATTGCAGGGTCTTCCAGTGGTAGTAGGGATTTGGAAAGGAAACCCAATTCAACAGAATGTCAAAGCGAAAGTTTGCTCCACAAAGCTTCACAAGAAAGTGGTGAAGCAATGGTGGTAGATGCATCTTGATGTTTCCCTTGCTGCTGTAGTAGGTGTAGTTCCTCAATTGCAGTCACGGCTCACATTATATTACAGGTACCTGTAAGTAGCTCTAGTTTACATTGGGGAGTAAAGATTTTTATTTTTTTTGAAACTTTTCAAAGTTACAATTTGCAGGTCACCTCCTCTCTTGAGATCTCAGTGGGACACACACAACTGTCTTCAACTTGAGCAAGGTTTGTTCAATTTGAGTACAAAAGTGAAGTCTTTTCAAACACAAACTGTAAAAGACAACCAGACTTTCAATGGGGATTTCATCAATCAAAGAGTTTTGGGAACGGTGTTCTTGCCACTGTAGTGCAATAGAGAAATTGATTTTGCAAATTCTCAATGAGGGAATGTACTAGACTTTCTGGGCTCTTTTATTATTATTAGTTCAGAGTTTTTGAATTTTGTTGAGTTCCTTGGGATTTTGACACAAAGCAACAGTGGTTTTAATGTCTGTATCTTACTTGTTGACTTGTACTTGAAATTTCCAAAGGAAAGGAGGAAGAAAGAAAGCAGAGCTGATGTCTCAAAACTTTGGATGTTCTCTCCTGTCTCTTTGCACTTGGGTCCAGTATTATTAGTTAAAAGATATCTGAACCCAAAGTTGTCAGAATGTTGAACTCACTCACTCATCCATTGAAGGCAAAACATAAAAATGACAAAAGTCTGAAACCATTACTACTCGAATTTAGCACGAACTTGAGTTTGCTCTGGCCAAGTACTGTTAACTTGCTGTTGAAGCAGACAAAAGAGGATCGTCTCACCTATTGGCCATTGTACAATAACACTATGTTCTTCTTTGTAGCTGGTTTCTGTATGCTTTTTCTTACTTGGGGGAGGGGCGGGCTATAGGGGGCCTAATTTGCAATGAACTCTTGTTAGGCTCTTATATAAGGCTTTTTTCCCAAGATTATATATTCTTTGTAGTATGGCCCATTGAAAGAAAAGTTTGGGAGTCCACCTTTGCTTTATGTTATGGGCAGTGTTTCGTAGGATTATTTTCAAGACAATTAACTTGTACTATTGTAGCCTGTTGAAGTAAAGCTTTGGGGGTGCCGGGTGTGGGATGGAGTGGGTCGGCACTTTGCTGCAGGCGTTAATGCATGGTCCTGGGCATGGCTCTGTTCATGAACTGCATGATCAACACTTGTGTTATCAAGTGCAGGACACTTTGTTTATTTGTACTGCCACTCCTTACCAGCTTTGAACTTACAAACTTTCATGAGAAAGGACCCCAATATTATTATTATTATTATTATTATCAATAGCCTACTTTCATTCACTTACAAACAGCATTGTCCAATTTTATTTAGCAAAACTTTACGCCAACATTAGTAAAGCCCTACAGAACCCTATGGGCCTAGGGTTTTAAACAACCTGCCTTGGAAAGCCACTTTGCAATGAACTGTTGTTAGGCTCATGAACTGTTTTTGTAGGCTTTTCCCCCAGAGAAATTCATTCCTACTTTGGTGGCCCAATGAAGTAAAGCTTTAGAGGCCACTTTTGTGATGGCTTGGAACAATTATCGTGTGCTCGTTGGTTGTTGTTTTACACTGCTTTCCAAGAGTTTATTCTTCCTGTTTTTGGCCCATTGCCGTGAAGCTTTGGATGCCACTTTGCAATGAACTCTTGTCACACTTGCGGCCTGTTTTTTAAAGTCATTTTTCCAAGTCAGTATATTCTTAGTAGTGTGGCCCATTGAAGTAAAGCTTCCGGAGCCCACTTTGCAAATTATCTCTCGTTGGACTCGTGGCCTCCTTTTTGTGGGCTTTTTCCCCAAGCAACTCTATTCTTAAGCATATGTGACCCATTGAACTAGGTTTCCTAGGCCACTTGGCAATAAACTCTTCTTTGGTTTCAGTAGGCTTTTCTCCAAGCAATCCGTACTTATGTGCCTGGGTTGATGTCAGCCATATTTTTCTGGTGCCAAAATTCGCCCACAAATTTCCTTGGATAGGGTCGGTGAAATACACAAACGCGTCAAATCCACCATAACTGTGGATACATATCACAGGGAGGGTGGGAACAGTAGACCCTCTAAATAGACCCTCGAAAACCACCTGAACCGTAGAGAGTTGGAGATGGAGGTGCCAGATGCTTCACCTCAGGGCCCAAACCCAGGGTTTCCCAGTCACCTTGGGTCAACCAGCTCCACACTGATACCATGGTAAAACCCCAAAATGCATCCAAATTATTTCTGAATATTATAAAACATCCCATGCTTAGACTAAATCAGACCTAATCTAACATTTCTTGAGTTTAATTTGGTCATTAGGAAACCTCACTCAAGAAGGTGAAGGTACCAGCGTGAGTGCTGGCTCACCCTGGCTTTAGCAGCCAGCCGTCCTCCCATCTCTCCACTTCGCATTTACTCATAATCCTCCCAAGAGATTTTATGGCCTCCATTTAGCAGATTGCTTTAGATGTTGGGCCCTTCACCATCATGGTGGTCACATATATATATCTTGGTAAGGATTCTGCACATGGTTCAAACTTGATATTAGCATCTTTCAACCAATTCACTGGTTTTGAAGCTGTTGGAATTGTGTACTTGTGTACTATAGAATCACAATATCTTGTGTGTGACTGATGATAAACAACGGAGTAGACTAAACACGTCTAAGAACATTGCAGGTGTCAGTACAGTGCTCAATCCCTGACCTTCATAAGACTGTAACACTACTTGATCAATGTTTAAGCCGTGGTTTTAATGGAGGATCCTATCAGCTGCTGTGAAAGAATATTTCTTGTAGGTATTTGATTTTGCAGAAGTCCAACCATGAATGCATGGGAGATGATGACCTTGGCGGGGTTTTTTTCTTTCAAATTCCTCAAAGTAGGTGTAATGGCAAGGATCCTCAGCATTAATTAGAAATAAATGGCGACTGTCCTGGTGGACTAGTAGATCTTTTCTGGAATCCTGTATAGTTCTGGCGACCTGATGGAACACACTGTCTAAATCTGGCGACTTTTAACTTTTTTTTCCTCGAGATATGGCGATTTTTTTTTAATTCTCAAAAATCCCTTTGTTGGATTCGCCAGCCCTTTTTTTTGTGTCGCCAGGTGGCGAAAATTCGCCACAAAAAAAAACCGTGGACCTTGAGTGAACCGGCACCCACAGTGGTACCAAGATAGAAACTAGAAACCCCAAAATTCATTCAAATTGTTTCTAGATATTACAAATATTTCATGCTTTGACAAAATCATGGTCTCTGGGTCCAAGTCTAACATTTTTTTGGGGTTAATACGGCCACTAAGGACCTCTTTCCATTACCATGCAGTACTCACAGTTATGTGTGATCACAGCAGCTTTCCATGTGTTTTTTCAACAAGCTATGGTCATAATCATCTCACAACTTCACCCCTCAAGCATTGACCAATTGCAACTGTGATTCGTCACACAATGTCCCCTGCAGCTTTCCATGTGTTTTTTCAACAAGCTATGGTCATAATCATCTCACAGCTTCACCCCTCAAGCATTGACCAATTGCAACTGTGATTCATCACACAATGTCCCTTGCAGCTTTCCATGTGTTTTTTCAACAAGCTATGGTCATAGTCATCTCACAGCTTCACCCCTCAAGCATTGACCAATTGCAACAACTGTGATTCATCACACAATGTCCCCTACCCCCTGTTTTTTTCATGAGAATATGTGTTCTCAGAGTTCCTAACATGATTAATTACACATTTCCATCACCCTTCCAGCTCTCCAATGGACAGCTACTGTCCCTGCAAGCAAGAAACAAGGTCCTATGTCAATGGCTTTCTATTGGGCTGCCATGAACACAGCACACAGAAGACCCTTAGAGGCCTCACGCATAAAGGTGAAGGTACAACCAGTTGTGTGTGCTGGTTCGCCCTGGCTTGGCGGCACCCCCCATGTGGGTCTCTTGATTGCTGGCATTCATTCATGTTACTGCGAACACAAGGAGGCTGGGTTTTTTTCTTATGTCCTGTACCAAGTACTGCCTGCAGGCCATAGTCTAGCAGTTACACCAATTAGACCATGTGTTTTGCATGTATTGCTAGAGGGTTGCCAATCCGATTTCTCTTCTGAAGTGGGTAACGGTTCCCATGTGCTTCCATATAGGGTTCCTAATGGTGTTCCCAATGTGTTCTCCATGTGTTCCTTGATTTTATCCCACATGCTCATCATTCCCATGTGTCTATATGTGTTCTCAAAATAGCAAAACGTTTTATCCCATCTTTCTTGGCCAATCATCCAAGAAAAAGATTTTGAGGTTTGATGATATTACACCCAAAGCTAATGAACAGAATTCACAATAATCACCCAACTTCCCTTCTCATCATTCAACGTTTCCATTAAACCAAAGTAGCTATTCTATGAATTCTACTAGGTAACCAATGGAGGATTGCTCCTTTGGCTGCTCTTCTTCAAGCGCTCCTAAACCTGCCTTGCTGAAAGCTAGGCAGTAGATATGTACTGTGTATTGCTCTAAATAAAAGTGACAATAACGTCATAGCTATTCGAATTGAAGAACACGTGGAAGTTGGAACACAGGAGCCACCAAGTTCCAACCAGCTAGCAATAACTTGGTCCATAACATATCATAAATATCCACCTTGAAACAACAAGATTGTCAGCTGAATAGGCTCCACCAGCGCACACACATACTGAATGCTGAACTAAAATGATATGATGATAGCTTCATTAGTGGCCAAGTCTGGAATCCAATCATGTTCCCAGTTTCCCACATTAATTACAAGAACCATACGTAATATTATATACGAGTCCTACTGTTTTTTTAGTGATTTTTTTTTCTGTAGCCGATGTGGGGATCATCCATAGGAAGATTTCACAAAGATTTAGCTAAAGTGCTGATCACCATAGGAAGAATTAGCCAAATCTGACTATAAAATGAATATGAAAGTACAAATTTCTAAGTCAACCTTCTATATTTGCGGCTTCTTAGTACTGACTAGAGCCAAATATAAGAATAAATCCATATTGTTCGAATTTTCTTTTTCCTGGCTATTGAAAGCCCCCAAAATTCACTTCATTTTAAATTTGCTGTGGTGAAATTCTCGCCCGAGTTTAAATAATGGCACTATAAATGCACACAAGAGTCAAGTTTCGAAACCATGTATGGAAATAGGCCATACGTAAGGCCCACCAGCACTCTAGAAGGTGGGACAGTGACACCCAGTTCTGACTCCCAGGAATCAAGGGCTGATGCAAATGACAAGTGATAATGATAACATGTGCCAACAGCATGATGAAGCAGTTGAAACGTGACAATGGTTTGAGGACCCCTCACAAGAATAAAGAAGACAACAAAGAAACCCAGAAGCTCTATAATAAGGTTCTAAATAGACCTTGTGCACTGGAGTGAATCCTGGCTTTTAACAGAAGAGGAGGGGACAATGTGGTCGCGTTCAGGTCCATCAGTTTCCATCAGCCTTTTCACAGGTACAACTCAAACGTGGATGTGCAATCTGTGGTCTGCTTTAAATGCTCCCATTTATGGCTTGAATTTGGAAACTTTAGCCTCTTTCAAACAGGGTTTATAAAACGTGGTTTGAATCACTCTAATGAAGGTGGGTTGCCATGAAATGAAACGACGCACTCACCCACGATTCTCACCTCATTTATTATTGTGATTAAATAGTGGGAGTTTTGTGTTTCCTTGTCTTTGCTAGTTTTTGCAAACAAGATCCCACATGAGTGTTAATTTGGTGTGTTCTAGGAGTGTGTTCTACAAGCATATGTGCCCATGTTATCCTACACACATGTGTTTCCTTGTGTGCCTTCCAAAGGGCCATACTTTAACCATACCTCTTGCTTTAAGGAATATTCTTTTAGGTTAGGATATATTTCATTAACAAGGTGTAGATTCTCATTTTATTTTTTCAAACTCCATGATTTCAAAGCTCCTCGTGTGAGGTTTGGACTAGTCTTGTGTGGTATATTTTTACCTAGTATTATTTGCCATGTATGGATAGGTTATATTATTTATCCTAACTCATTTTTTTTAAAAATCAACATACCTTAATGAAATGCATTTTCAAAAATATGTAAATTTGAAAAATTATACCTTATTCATAACCTTGGATATATATATAAAATAATTGTAACTAAAGTCAAATATGTTTTGACATCCAAGTTTTAAAAGACAAATAAATATGTTTTAAACCCTAATGTTTGTTAGTTCTATTAATTAAATGGGGTGCTTGCCAAGTTCTTTATTTTTATTTTATTTTGGCAAGTAGCTAATTTGATTAGCTTATCACAAGAAAGAAAAATTGAAACTTTGGAACTTCTCAAAATATACATTTTTATGTGAGGATACAATGCCTCTTTTTTGGCCCAACTATATAGGTGAAAAGGTGAGAACTTTGGGCAAATCATATGGGATAAAATTGAAGATTATTAAATTTTAATAATGATTCATGTTAACGCACCCCCAAACTCCTTGATAGATTCAACTATGAATCCAAAAGTGAAAAACAACGAAAGGATAAAGAATTGGGTATGTTCTTTGGCTCGCAACATTTTAAGAATAAAGGGGTGTGCTGGAACTCCAGAATGAGGAGTAAGACAAACAACAAGCAAATCAATTATCACATAGACATGCACAAACCAAACAACAAGTTGGTTAGTGCATAATTGGAGCACTTTTGGTGCATAGATGAACCACATGCAAACACAAATTCACAAGACTCATCACAGCCTGGACTTGGGGGAAGCCACCACCTTACGCCTTATAATATTCTCTATATTTGGCCATGGGGCATGCACCCAAATGTCATTTTGTCCCAAGACCCTCAACTTGGAAGTTTCGAAATTTTCGAAATTGGGATTCCTGTAATTTTGGAGACACATAACTTCTTTTGAAGACCTTTGATTGAAATGAGGTTCAAAGCAAAGTTTTAGCCTTCATCGAAAGCTTTCCAATGGTATGTGGCATGCCACCTATAAGCAAGTAAATTGGGGCGATTCTTAATTTTTAGTGGTCGGGAATCAAATTGACAATTTGACTTTTGACCTTTCTTTTGGCCATAATTTATGTTTTAAGTATCCAAATGGGCCATGTGAAATCATTTTAAACATCTACGTTCCAAGAACTTTTCAATGATATAAGAAATTTTTCAATATAATGAATTTTGACTCCTGCAATCACCCTCTAAAAATTCTGAAGTTCACCGAGATTCTAACTCCCAAAGTGAGAGGTCATTTGGGAGTGTGGGGTTCCATTCCCTCACACTTTCCTACATTCCTAGGAACATGAAATGTGAGGCCTAGGCTTCATTCTTAGCCTGCACCTTTATAAACCTTGCCTTGGTCGCAAGCTTAGAACTAAGGTTGTGACACACGTGTTATGAATTATAGGTGTGTGATAAGGATATATCTAAAATGGAAGGTCCTTTTTACTTTGGAAGGCCATAACTTACATGTTACTTAAGTTACTTAATAAAATAAAATGATTCAAAAGTCTACTAGAACACCCAAATATGTTATTTTTAGACTTCATCACTAATTGAATGTTAATCATGACGCTATTATCTTTTGGTATATTAAATGTTCACTTGTACACATGTCTATGCTAGTCAAGGATGAATCAAAAAAAAATATTCTTGCATTTTGACATTGTATTTGACCTATGAAATTTTTTATTAAAAAATTCAAAATGTGGACATTTTCTTTCATTTAAAACAAATAAAAATAAAAATATTCCTAGTTTCTACCCCAAAAATGGGTATATGATAAAAGGGTACCCAAACTTTAACCCAATGAAAAATTTTGAGTGTTAATATACCCTTATTCAATGAAAAAATGAATTTAAAATAATTATATACCTTACCCAAGGATAAATCAAAATCAATATATTCACACAACATTGGTTTGGACCATATGCAAGTCAAGCATGGGTAAACAAGTGGTGTTATGTTACCTTTGCAAGCTATAATTATATATTGATGATAGAAACCTACATATGAATCATATTTCATATTTCATAGTCTACCCATTTTGGGAACTTTGCAATGGAACACTTCAAAAATTTGTAATGAGTTTTTTACGCAAATGTAAAGCCTAAACCCTTGCATGGTGGCAAGACCTTTACAACTAGCATCAATCCCTTCAAGGTTGTTTGTGCCCTTCACATTGACCTTTGGTTTAGACTTCATTGCCTTTCATGCAAGACTTGTTTGGCTCCAATTTTGGTGCAATTTGTAGTTTTACCCCCACTTTGTTTTTGCAATGTAAAAAACCCATTACAAAATCTCCATTGGTTCCTTTGCAAAGTTCCCAATGAGATGGACAAATTGTGAAATATAAAAAATACGACTCATATATATGTTTATATTGTCAATATAGAATTATAGCTTGCATAGGCCACTGAGCCCATGCTTGTTTACCCCACGCTTGGTTTGCACAAGGTCCAAACTAGTGTTGTGCAGATACTGGAGTTAGCTGATTACCCAGGGTGGTTTTGGTCTTGGGTACCCAAAACCTAACTAGAACCTGGTCTTAGCTATGGAACCTACTTGGAACCACGACCAGGGTTAAGTCAGGTTCCAAGAACCGAGTTGAGAATTGACCCTTGATTCCAAGGTTTTAAAAAAGTGGAACCAAACCTGAGTCTACTTCCCAAGTAGTGTAAAAACAGGAATTAGATTGATTTTGTTTTAAAATCTGGTTCTGGTTCTAGTCCTTGGTTTAGGGTTTGGGGAAGGTAATGGGGCAAATTTGGGGCTGATTTTGATTTTAGATGTGACTGACTTTGGGGAGTGTATTGGGGGCAAATTTGGGGTTGATTTTGGGTGTGACACATTTTGGGGATGTTTATGGGACAAATTTGAGACTGATTTTGGGTGGAGTAGATTTGGGAAGGTTTATTGATGACTGATTTGAGACTGATTTTGGGTGAGGGATATTTGGGTGATGTTTCGGGAACAGATTTGGGGCTGAATTTAAGGGTGACAAGTTCCAAAAAGCATTAGCTTTATACTGACAAGCCTTTCACCTACATTTTGGTGGGTTTGAACTCTTGATTTTGATAATCTTGTGGTTGTGCTCAAGATCGTGGCACCCAACTGAAAGGTTACCTATAACCCACTCTAGAATTTGGAACCAGCTTGATTTGAATTTTTTTTTAAAAACCAAAACTAGAACCAACCCTCACATTAAAAAACCGTATCCAAAACCAGGTCTCAATTTTTATTTTTTTTTAAACCTAACCAAAACTAGAACTAGCCCCATAAAAATTTTCAAAACCAGAATTGGGGGTTCATCTTTAAACCTAAGAACTGCACAACACTGGTCCAAACCTTGTGCTCTAAATAAAATAATAATAATAATAATAATAAATACCTTGCTTGGAATAATAAAAACGTTGTGCTACAGGCTTTGAAATTGTGGGCCCCAGTTTTTTTTTTCTTAAATCTACCCCATGTTAATAAAAATCTAGCTACCACTAATGGAATATTCTCTCAGGCAAGGGTATGGTAAAAGTATGGCCATTTTGGTATTGGGTAAACTGGTATCAACTACCTACAACTGGCATCAAGGACCATACCAGAGTCATATGACCTCACACAACATCAGCCTTGTACCACATATGCTCTTTGGGAGGTGGGGGAGTTGGGACCTTAGGAAATACTAGGTATAAACCTGCCTGATACGTGTCTCTATAACATCTACCTGTATACCTGCCTATTATATAGATCAGCCTTGGACTGAATACCAGGACTCATCTGGTATTGTAATTTAAAAGAGGATCCAATACCATGCCTTTAGTGAACCAGCACCCACACTGATAACTGATACCATGGTAATTAATTAAACCCCTAAATTCATCTAAATTGCTTTTACATATCATAAATGTCCCATGCATAAACTGAATCAGGGTCTCTGAGTGCAAATCTAACATTTTCTTGGGTTTAATTTTGTCACTGAGAGCCCTCACTCAAGAAGGTGAAAGTACCCATTCTGGGTGCTGGTTCACCTTGCCCACCAGACTGATATGAAGATTTTTAAACTGCCCTTCAAGCCCTAACCCATGAAAAGTACATTAATTAGGGCAGCCAGTAGCCTACAAGTAGTAATTTCTCTCCCACACAGTTCACAAATTCACAGGTTTCCCATCCTGTACTGTGTGATCTCCCCATTTGACCTCATCCCAAAATAGAGGGCACATACACTAGAGTAGGTAATTGTTCAGCTGATTCGCATGCAGACCTGAATTATTTGCATGGTCACCACAGAAGTTACTGAGTGGGTGGTCTATTATTGCAAAGCATCCTAACCCATGACAAAAACATTAGTAGGCTAGTCCTTCAGAGTCCAGACCCAAAGGCAAATAATCCAATCAAATCCTTCAATTCAAAAGGATTATTAAAAAAGGTCCTTTCAAAATATAAATGTAAAAGCATATATATATATATATATACACACACACCCACACATTAATTGCAGAGATTCAATGTCACATGAGGTTGAAAGAGGGTATTATGATATCTTCTGATTTTGGCAAGCTGTGTTTTGCATTAGAGCATCACTTAAGTGGGGCTTTACTCAACAAAATCGCATCAAAAACATGAGAGGGGTACTTAGTCACTTTGAAGATCTTGGATTGTTTAGCACAGACATCACTTGTTCATCCCAATAGACCATTATTGGAGTGGATTCTAACCTTTTTTTGATTTGGAAGCAGGATAAAGAAAAAAGAATACAATTTCTAGAAAATGTCTGATTTACATGGGTTTGTTGGACATGGTACATGTTGGTATCACCTATCTACTTTTTGTATGATTGTTGATGACAATAAAGCATGTTTTACATCCATGGAAATTTTACTTTCACTTTTGAAAAGCTGAAAAGAAAGGTGTGTAAATTATAACTTAGAGATGCTTGATGGATGATTTTTTGATCTAGATTATATCATACAAGCATGGCCTATTGTCTACAATATCTAGCACATTGCATCTAGTACTAGATTGTAGTTTTTGAAATGGAGAGTTGTCAATATGCCTTCCCTGCAAAGGGCAATCCTGCCTTTCAAATTGAAGGCCTGTTGCCACTGGTAACTGAAGTATAAGGGAGAGGGAGGATAAGCTTAAGAGGCCTCATTGTAATTAGCATCTGGATATTGGAAAGATAGAAAACCACCAATTGCATCTACCAGTGAGTTGTAACTTGTAACTGCTACTGAATCAGCCAATGCGTTTGATCATCTACAACACTAAAACAGTCTTGGAAATCCAAGGAATTAGCAAATTGATACATGTTTACTTGCATGATCCTTCTATATAATACAATCTATTCAGGAGGATCATGGATATAAAGCTGGTGAGGTGGGGTTGTCCCATTCCAAATATAAAGCAAATGTGCTCCCCCTACCCACCCATAAACAAGAAAAAATGAGCAATATAAAGTGAGAAACAATTTCAATCTCACCACATGAGCCAATCATTATGGTTGGCCAATGAAAATAATGAACAATAGTCATTTATTATTTATTGTGCTCTTATGGGGCTCTTCCAAGCCTAAAAATATGTGCAATTTTTTAAGCTCAAAGTAGCTTTTTTAAAAATAGAGAATCCATGGAATGTGACTGCGTGTACTGATTTGGTTCAATGCCTTTTGCAGTAACTGCTGAGATGCTCCGCTAGAGATGCTTTTAGAGCAGCTGCATCCACAACAATATAATGACTTATATGTTCCTTGGAATGAAGTGCCTCCTTCAAATGTCATGAAACTTAGTTTAGATGTATAAATATGCATAGGAAAGAGCAATCTCCAAAAGAGTTAGTAAAAGAAAATAATTGCTTTTGAATAGCTTGGATGTTGTCTCTCACTTCATTCCATCTAATATTTCATGTTTATGAGTGAGGAGAGCTGGGTGGGGGCAAAATGGTAAACATGTCACTAGAGTTTCTTTGAGTACTTTCTATTTGCAGTGGCTGCAATGCAAACATGCTTAGGTTTTTATTTTGGGGAGGGGAGCATGGCAAGCCAAATTGAAGTTGCATGCAATAGTGGCACTAGATGTTCTTGTGCACTTTCTAATTTCATAAGTCATCTTCATGTGGTCATTGCTTTCTTTTTCTTTACTTTTTTTTTCACCCCTTATGTTTGAAGGTGGTTTTTTTTTTTTTTTTTGGGTTTTTTGTTTGATTAAGGAAAAAACCATGTTCTTTTTTATTTATTTA
>Ga0116227_10005275_pt1 | contig 27402 bp, 24 predicted proteins | sample S1TSphgellanicum_FD_89693 | JGI IMG/M metagenome (GOLD analysis project Ga0116227, IMG submission 89693) | Host-associated microbial communities from peat moss isolated from Minnesota, USA - S1T2_Fb - Sphagnum magellanicum MG | ecosystem: Host-associated > Plants > Peat moss > Unclassified...
AGACGCTTCGCAATGGAAGTAAGAGACCTGACTATAGCCATGATCGTTGTACAATGTGGCGGCGACCCCGGACTGTTTTTTAAAACATAAAAAATGGCCGGAATTTCTTCCGACCATTTGTGGGTGTAACCGCGCTTTTTGATAAACTACCAACGGAATTACAATTTGCAGCACAAATAGCTGTAACAATTACTCAAAATATCAAAAACTTTGTCGAATCGCCTGCAGCAGACGTACTCACAACATTAATACCTGGCAATCTCGACGACAAAATAAAGAGCTGGCTCAGCACGCAATTACCTAACATATTAACAAGCTTAAGATTAGTTGAAGTAATTGCCGATTCGAAAGATCCGAATGAAGCGGTCGCGTCGGCAATTAAACTCGTGCAAGCGATGGAGAGTGATATTCAAAGCGCTTTCTTGCATGATCTGGGCGTGCTAATAGCTCAAGAAATTGCAAAAGCACAAAACAATACGTTAAACTGGTCGGATGGAACCTATATTATAGAGTGGTATTATCAGCATAAATTTAAAACTCAGGATAAATAAGCCCTTTTTAACTAGCCTGATATTCAAATTTTACTTGTGCCCAGAACGAGATTCGAACTCGTACATCCTTGCGAATGCCACCCCCTCAAGATGGTGCGTCTACCAATTTCGCCACCTGGGCAGGGTATTTAACAAAAAAGGTTAATAATTTATTAACCTTTTTTGTTGTTTTCAATGTGCCCACGGAGAGACTCGAACTCTCAAGAGACAATTCTCAACGGCTTCTGAGACCGCAACGTTTACCAATTTCGCCACATGGGCTGATGTATTTTACTTCAGCGAGGTGCAAATATAGAAGTTTGTATTAATTGCCCAAACACAAACTTTAATTTAACCATAACGAGAAATTCAGTTTAAAGAATTATACGCTTTGGATAACCTGCTGCAATAATATCTAATTGGTATCAGCTTTTTGATTACGATCTACCTGAATCCACAACCAACTAATAATGAGTGCGAATAATGCCAGGCAGCAATAAAATACTTTTTTCATAGGTAGATGTTTATTGGGTTAGATAATATGCTTATTAAAATATTCGATCTACCATCAGTTAGAGTAACTGTTTTCTAAGAGGCTTTCCTAATTCAACTAATTTTCGATCTTGGCAATGAAGTTCAATAATTTACCTTTTCGTAAAAGAATTGTATCGTTGTATGCGCCTATTGTATCGATGAAATGCGACCGACAATATAAAGCAACAAAAAAGCCGTATACATTTTCAATGCATACGGCTCTACGTATTTGTTATTATTTGGAAAAAGCAAATGGATTTAAGAAGCCATCAGATAGCTAATCTGCGTGGCGAAATCTTTATTATCGAGTGGTTTTATAAATACAGTATTTTCTTCTGGAGCATCGTTATGTATAACACGGTTATATGACTTTGATACTACAATTACCGGCACATTTTTTAACTGTTCATTATTTTTAAACAGTTCACATATCACATCAACATTATCGTCACCAATTACAAAATCGAGCATAACCAGGTCGGGCCGGTAAAGTTTGGCAATCTTATAAACCGCATCTGGATCTGATGTAATATGCATATCCGAATAACCGTAAAACATTATTTCATGGGCAAGACCCAGAATGTCATTATCCCGATCAAGCAACAAAACTCTTTTATCCATATTCTCCATGTCGCAAATGTTATACTTAAAGATTAATTTTTGATGAAGACAATTTCAGGACTCTTTACCCCTACTGCAAAAATGTGTCGTTGAACAGAACACATGTATCGACTAATGCCTTCTTGAAATTTATTCTTTCCTTATTTGCTTCTATTGAAGGAGCAAGTAGCGGGTTTGTTACATGCCGGAGATAATATTTATTTTATTGTGATAGCCAATCGCCAGCCCTCATTTCAAACTTGGTTTCTTTAGTGCCATGCAGGCCAACTTCTCGCCAGCCTTGCATTCTGTAAAAAGTTTCGGCTTTAGTATCGAAACCAGTGCCTAGCCATATAGGCTCACTGGTTTGTTCGAAATACCAATCGAGCATCATATGATGTAATTGCTTGCCTATACCTTTCCCTTCAAATTCCGGGTCTACAAATAAGGCCCAAACATTATGGTCTACCAAGTCTGCTATCGCAAATCCTACGATTACACCTTCAACCTCACATACCCAACCACTGCCTCGATTAGTTATATACTCCTCGCAATCTTCATTTGTAACCAATGCCGGGTTAGATAATACGTTCTCTTTTACAGCCAGCCTTACTACCATTATTTGTGGGATGTCGCTTATCTGCGCTTCTCTGTAAATCATTATATTATTTGTATCTGATATAAATAGAAAAATGAATAGATTTTTTACTAACCATGCATTTTGTTTCTAAGGTAATATTTGCATATTACATCGAATGCCCGTTGCTAAATTATCTTTAAAAAAACAACTTGCCTACGCCTGCGGAATGACAGGCTGGAGCATCATGACCAATATTATTATTGTGATGCTGCCATTCTTTTATCTGCCACCTTCCAACAGAGGCTTAGTTTCGTTTGTACCTCAATTACTGCTTTTTGGGGTTCTTAATATCATGTCGGTAATTGCAGCTTCAGGTCGATTTTTTGATGCTATTTACGATCCTTTTATTGCATCACTGAGTGATAAAAGCACTAACCCCAAGGGCCGGCGCACACCATTTATGAAGATGGCCATTATACCAGCCGTTTTATTTTGCTGCCTCACCTTTTATCCCTTGTTAAAAGGTGAAAGCATGGAGAACGCAGCCTGGCTAACTTTTACGCTTATTTGCTTTTTTATGGGCGCTACCACCTACATCATCCCATATAATGCCTTATTGCCAGAACTTGCTGATACCGACGATGAAAAGATCAACCTATCCTCATTTCAGCAAGTGGGCTTTGTAATTGGGATTATCCTATCGGCAATGGTTAACAACTTTGCCGATGGAATACAACTAGCTTTTAACGTACCAGATCGAGACAGCGCCCTGCAATATACCATTTGGGGGCTTGCCGTATTTGGCGGTATCGTAATGCTGATCCCAGTTTTAGCAATCGACGAAACCAAATTCCCGAGTACTGCACCTTCGCATTTACCACTACTGCCCGCTATTAGAAAAACGTTTGGTAACCGCAATTTCAAATACTATCTCATTTCAGATTTTTCGTATTACATGGCCCTGAGTATTATATCAAGCGGCCTGCTATTTTTCGTAACTGTACTGCTCCACCTGCCCGAGTCCATGGGTGGTATATTGATGGGCACTATGGTGCTGATCTCATTGACCTTTTATCCGTTGGTTAATTATCTCTCTAAACGGATCGGTAAAAAGCCTATCGTATTATTCTCGTTTGGCTTACTAAGTGTAATTTTTGTAGCGATTTATTTTTTAGGGCGATTCCCGGTATCATCTGTAACACAGATTTACATTTTGGTTATCGCAGCCGCTTTTCCTTTAGCTTCATTAGGTATTTTACCTAATGCTATCCTCGCCGAAATTGCCCAGACCGACGCCCAACGCACCGGCGAAAACCGCGAGGGTATGTTCTTCGCTGTTAAATACCTGTTTGTAAAGCTGGGGCAGACTTTGGGTATTGCCTTGTTTACTTTTTTAACTGTTTACGGTAAAGATCCCGGTCACGATTATGGCCTGCGCCTTAATGGCGTTTGCGGTTGTGTGCTGTGCCTGCTGGCTATTATTTTCTTCAGCCGGTTTCGCGAAACCAGGAACGCACACCCTACAAATGCCTTGCCTGATAGTTCCGCACGGTAAAACTAGTAACGGCCAAAAGCAAGTTCAACCCTAAAATGATGCAGATGTAAAGTGCATGATTATTATGCGGTACAGCACCCAAATAATCTACTATATCACCTTTTTGTGTCAGCAAATAAGTGATCATAAAAAACAGGATCTCATACAGCTTTTTGCCATTGCTAATAATACCCAGGCATACAGCCAACAACACAATAAATACAGCTCCACTAAAGATATTAAATACGGCATACCCATTTAAGGCAATAGCACAGCGTACTATTATCGGCAGTGCCAATACTACAGCGGTAATTAATCCAGCCAGTATTTGTGCCGGCAGCATACGCTGTAACGGTTTGTAAGATGAATAAGTAAAATAATGAAGCTGATTAGTTTTTTCCTTGGTAGCCAACTCAGACCAGCGGGTTACCTGCAAAAACCAAATTACGGGTAGCAAAATACCATAGGCGATATCCATCGGGGCAAATATCATCCCTACCCATACTGCGGCAATAATAAACCATAACCATTTTGATCTTCTGCGGATTAGTAACAACAATTCTGTTTTGATAAATGGGATAATCCCATAATCTGGTAACAGCTTTGGTAGTTTCGATAGGTTGATGGTCGCGGACTCTTTATAAACAACTTCCGTTGCTAACTCTCCAAATTCTGCCTTCTTTTTCCTGTTACGTGTCGCGTGTTTAAAATCAAACCGATGGAAGAAGAGCGAGGATATATACACTACAGCAAAGCCCAAGAAGATCCACACCAAACGGCTGAGCAGAAACACATTGGTCCAGCTAACACCATTCCATACAACAGTTTTGTATGCTTTTTTATGGTGATTAAATATGAACCCCATTGATATATCTTTAACCTCGGCGTGATACTGGGTATTAATCTGATCACTGATGCTACCTGTTAGTGTTTTCACACCAAACACATCCATAATAACAGCGCTATTGCTATTTGGCATTCCATGCAGGCCGCCAAGGATAAAGCCGAACAGAAATATAAAAGCAATGCATTGTAATATCAATTTATCGCGCAAAAAAACCTCGGTAGCTATCGCCAGTGAGGAGATAAAAAACAAGGCAGGCAATGCAAACAACAGATATGGAACTACAAAATCGCTGAGGATATGCGGCGATCCGCTTGCTCTTAAAAAGAACATGGCAATGCTCACCACAAACGTAAAACCCATAATGGTAAGCAATACCAAAAAGTTGCTCAAAAACTTGCTTAATAAATAACCCAGGTTAGTAATACGTGTTGTGGCAACGATTAGCCCAACCTCAGTATCAATATCTTTTTTAATACCGCTGTTTACCAAAAAGAATCCCCACATTGATAACATAACGGTGGTCATCATAGCCGACACATACCCTACCCATGCCGAATTATATACACCCTTATAACCCGGCATAGTTAGCGTTGTATAGTTGGCCGTTGGTGGCGGCACAAAAGAATAAGCTACGTAAATAGTTACCGCCAGTGTAATCAGGAAAGCATAACTACGGGTGCGTTGCAGGTAGTCGGCTTTAATAATGTTGTAAATGTATTTCACGATGCTTAGGCGTTTTGGGTGAGAAATAAATAAGCATCTTCCAGCGTGGCAGTCGCTGGGATCGACGACGGCTCCGGCTCCTGATTTTTGATAATATATCGAACCTTGGTCTTGTCCTTTTGCCGTGTGGTGTTAATGATAAGATGTTTGGCTTTAATGACATTAAGGTCGCCGCTATCAATCAAAGTTTCGAATACCTTGCCATCTGCATGGCTGATAATTTCCGGCTGAATGGCCTTATCCAGCAGCCTTCCATTCTTCATAATCGCCACTTCGTCGGCAATGGTTTCGATATCAGATACAATATGCGACGATAGGATAATAATACAATCATCCGCCAGGTCAGAAATCAACTGACGAAATCTTACCCTTTCTTCCGGATCCAACCCTACTGTCGGCTCATCAAAGATCAGGATCTTCGGATCATTCAACAGGGCTTGAGCAATACCAATCCGTTGTTTCATTCCACCAGAGTAGGTGCCAATTGGGCGTTTTGCATCGGCAGTAAGATTTACACCTTCCAAAAGCATCTCAATCCGCTGGCGTAAACCAGCACCACCCACACCTTTTAACGCGGCTATATATTCCAGAAACTCATAAGCGTTAAGATTGGGATATACGCCAAAATCCTGCGGCAAATAGCCTAGTATTCTGCGGATGTAATCGGGATTATTTACAATGTCTTCACCATCTAAAAATACAGTACCCTGCGTTGGCTTGCTAATGGTTGCAATAATTTTCATCAGGGTTGATTTGCCCGCACCATTTGGCCCCAATAAACCCAGGATGCCTTTCTCTATCGTGACAGAATAATCACTTAAACCTGTTTTCTGTTTATCGTATTGCTTGGTTAGATTTTTTATAACTAAAGACATTGTGATTATGGATTTAGCCGTATGACAACCGCCTACCCTATTTAGTTACAAGCTATGAAATAAAAGCCGATAACCCGCTTTTATTCAGCCTATTTATACCTGTAAAAACTACAGTTAGTGTTTATTTTACACTTTTTCAGAAAAAAGTTTTGACAGGCTAAACCGATTTAAATAAAAGGAAACGAAGCATCTGTTCAATTTATAAAATAAATTATTCGTTAACAGAATTTCGCCTATTGCAAATCATAATAAAAGGCTATATGTTTGTTACAAACCAATTATAAACTCTCCGTTTATTGTACTCCCTTTTTTAAATGCCTAACCGGCATAAGGGAATTTTACGTGCCATTTTTGCCACAAACTATAAACCAATTCATAAATTATGAGAAACAATTCGCAACTAAAACTAAGGGTAACGGCAGCTCTGCTACTACCCGCCTTACTCAATTTTTCGTGCAAAAAAGATGCTGTGCAAAACAACGCAGCAGATCTTAAATCGAGCCCGACCATTGCCCGTGCAGCGAATGAAACCGTTAACGTTTTCCTGACCACTGCCGACCAAACCAACCTTCTGAAAGCACAAACCAACATCAACTTCGCAGCCGATGCCGGCACCAATGCCACCACGGTAACAGTTGATGAAAACACTACCTACCAAGGTATCGATGGTTTCGGCTTTTGCTTAACCGGTGGCAGTGCTCAACTCATCAACGGCATGGGATCGGCCCAAACCAACCTCCTGAACGAGCTTTTTGCCACCGGAACCGGGCAAATTGGCATCAGTTACCTGCGCATCAGCATCGGTGCGTCTGACCTAAGTTCGTCTGATTTTACTTATGATGACATGCCATCGGGCCAAACCGATAACAGTCTTGCCAACTTCAGTATCAGCAAAGAGATGACTGATCTGGTACCTGTTATTAAAAAGATCATCGCCATTAATCCATCCATTAAAATATTGGCTACCCCTTGGACAGCCCCCGTATGGATGAAACAAAACACTACAGGCAACAGCGGCTTCACCGCCGGTAGCCTTAACACAGCTTATTACGATGCCTACGCCCGCTATTTTGTAAAATATATACAGGCCATGAAAGCGCAAGGCATTACTATTGATGCCATTACCCCACAAAACGAACCATTGAACGCCAACAATAACCCAAGCATGGTAATGCAGGCCAGCGAAGAAGCCAACTTTATTAAAAATAACCTCGGTCCGCAATTACAATCGGCCGGCTTAGCTACCAAAATTATTTGCTACGATCATAATGCAGACCGCCCGGATTATCCTGAAGGCGTACTGGCCGACGCTGGTGCCAATCCTTATGTAGATGGTTCTGCGTTTCACTTGTATGCAGGCAACATCAGTGCTTTAGGCGATGTACACAATGCTTATCCTAACAAAAACATTTACTTCACCGAGCAGTGGATAGGTGCCCCAAGCAACTTCGGCGGCGATTTGCAGTGGCATGTTAACACCCTTATTATTGGCGCTACACGCAACTGGAGCCGCAACGTAATTGAGTGGAATTTGGCTGCAGACCCTAATAATAACCCACATACGCCTGGCGGTTGCAGCACTTGTTTAGGTGGTATTACCATCAGTGGCTCGTCTGTTACGGCACGTAATGCGGGTTACTATGTAATTGGCCACGCCTCTAAATTTGTAAGGCCTGGTGCAGTGCGTATCTCATCAAACCTGTCGGGTAATATCCAGAATGTAGCCTTTAAAAATAGCGATGGTACAAAAGTATTGGTAGCAATAAATACCGGCACAGCCAGCCAAAACTTTAAAGTTAAATGGGGTGCCGAGTCTTTTAGCTACACCTTGCCTGCCGGTGCGGTAGCAACCTTTAAATGGGCCGGCACGCAATCATCGGGCAGCGCAATTCCAATTGGCCAAACTATTACGCTTAAAGGTTTTAATAACGACTATGTAAGCAGCGAGAACGGCACGCAAGCCATGACCTGCACCCGCACCACAGCGTCGGCATGGGAACAATTTTTAGTGGTTGATGCAGGCGGGGGCAAAGTTGCACTGCAAAGTATGGGCAAATATGTATCGTCTGAAAACGGTACGCAAGCCATCACCTGTAACCGCACAACTTATGGCGACTGGGAAAAATTTGACTGGGTACCTACTACTGATGGTAAGGTAACCTTCCGCGGTAATAACGGGGATTTTATCAGCAGCGAAAACGGAACCCAAGCCATGACCTGCACCCGCGCCATAGCATCAGGCTGGGAAGCTTTTGCAACTAACCAATAAACTAAAACGCAGAACCAAATCAATCAAATTATACCTATCTTTATTATGAAAAAGAACCTTATCAACTGTTTAATTATAGTTGCCCTTACAGGCGCATCTATTTTCACATCCTGCAAAAAGGATATCAATAACGCGGGTAAAACTGCCGATCTAACCACCACCACTCCTCGTGCTGCCACCTACCAACTGGTTTGGAGCGATGAATTTAACGGCACTAGTATTGACGGCACCAAATGGAACCTGGATAATGGCAACCCTGGTGTAAATAATGAAAAAGAATACTACCAGGCGGCTAACGCAACCGTAACGGGTGGTAACCTCATTATTACAGCCAAAAAGCAAAGTATGGGCGGGCAGCCCTATACATCGGCTAAGCTTAATACATCCGGCAAATTTTCTGTACAGTACGGCCGTATAGAAGCCCGCGTTAAAATGCCAATGGTAAACGGCACATGGCCTGCCTTTTGGATGCTGGGAAATAACATCAACACCGTAAGCTGGCCGCAGTGTGGCGAGATTGATATTATGGAGCATGTAAATACCAACCTTAACAATTTGGGTACCATGCACTGGAACAACAATGGGCACGTACAATATGGCGGCAGCCTTAACACCACGCCGGGCGATTACCACGTTTATGCTGTGGAATGGGATGCCAGTAGTATAAGATGGTATGTAGATAATACCCTGTACGTAACAGGTAATATTGCCAATAATATTAATAATACAGGAGCTTTTCATTTGCCTTTTTACCTTATCCTTAACCTGGCTGTGGGCGGCGATTTAACCAATGGTGTTGCCATTGATGATAATTCATTACCTACCACCATGGCGGTTGATTATGTACGTGTATACTCAATATCCAACACCACCACAGCGCCAATTGGCCAAACCATTACGCTTAAAGGTTTTAATAACGACTATGTAAGCGGCGAAAACGGCACACAAGCCATGACCTGTACCCGCACCACAGCATCAACATGGGAACAGTTTTTGGTGGTTGATGCAGGCGGTGGCAAAGTTGCGTTGCAAAGCATGGGCAAATACGTATCGTCTGAAAACGGAACACAAGCCATTACCTGTAACCGCACTACGATTAGTGATTGGGAAAAGTTTGACTGGGTACCCACCACTGATGGTAAAGTGACCTTGCGCGGCAATAACGGACTTTTTGTAAGCAGCGAGAACGGAACCCAGGCCATGACCTGCACCCGTACCACAGCATCGGGCTGGGAAGCTTTTGCAATTAATCAATAATCGATAACATATCACCCTCAAAATAAACGAGACCGGTTTTAACGCCGGTCTTGTTTTATGTATATATTTAGCTGGTAAACCCATTTATGAAACCAATTTTATCCTGCTGCTTTACCTTACTGGCGTTGCTATGCGCTCAATTTTCGTTTGCTCAAAACAACGAGCGTGTTCAGGTTGATTTTGGCAGCGGTTATCAGCAGGAAAACTTCCACTGGTCTATTGCAGGCAATATACAGGGGCAAAATCCTAATGTATACTCAGAATTAAAATGGCGCGACCTAAAAGGAATGGTGTTATCAGCTCACCTCAACGCCAACATTTGGAATAATCTTTTTATCACCGGCGGTTACTTCCGCAGCAATATCCACTCTGGCAAAGTAAACGATACCGATTATGGGGCCGATAACCGTACCAACCCGGTTTATAATCAAAATTTCGAAGACAATAAAGGTTACAGCGATAGGTGGAACGCCGGTTTAGCCTGGCAATTCTTTAAACAAACCACGGTGTCTGTCCGTCCAGAACTGGGATACACACAAAGTAGACAAGATTTATACCTTTCGGACGAAAGCGGACAGTATGCCACCCTTAACAGTTCGTACGCTGCCCAATGGAAAGGCCCCTATGTTAAGCTAAATGCAAACTGGCATATCATCCCCCGGCTAAAACTGAATGCCGGTATACAATACACCCAGGCCACATATGATGCCAAGGCCGATTGGAACCTGATTACCCAGTTTCAACACCCGGTTAGTTATACGCATACCGCCAACGGCTATGGATTGGATGCTAATGCCAATATAACTTACCACATTACCACCTTTTTAAGTGTATACATTGGTGGCGGTTATTTCAACTGGCAAACCGGCAAGGGTACCGATAGGTTATACCTTAGCAATGGCCAAACAGATAATACACAAATGAACGGGGCTTTTAGTAATGGTTATAAATTAACAGGCGGCCTTAGTTTGCTGTATTAACTGGATTAGGCTTCCCCTCTTTTTTATGATATTTGAGGCATGAGTTGGAAAGAAATTGACTTTCAGTCGCTGACCAGATATTTTGCGGGCGAATTGTATTTTGATGATTCTACCGCACACCAAACCATTAAAGCCGTATACGCTACCGATGCTTCTGTTTACCAGGAGATGCCGCTTGCTGTGGCTATACCCCGCAATACCGAAGATATTAAGCACCTCATCATCTTCGCTAATAAGTATAAGCTAACGCTTATTCCGCGTGCTGCGGGTACTTCTTTAGCCGGGCAGGTGGTGGGTAATGGGCTGGTGGTCGACATTTCTAAATATATGACCTCGGTTATCGAAGTTAACCAGCAAGAAAAATGGGTACGGGTGCAACCCGGCGTAATCCGCGACGACCTGAATGCCTATCTGAAACAATTTGGGCTGATGTTTGGCCCCGAGACTTCTACCTCGAGCCGTGCTATGATTGGCGGCATGATTGGCAATAACTCATGCGGCCTGCACTCCATGATTTGGGGAGCTACCCGCCATAATCTATTAGAAGTTACAGCTTTGCTCTCTGATGCCAGCGAAGTGGTATTTAGCGAAATAGGTACCGAAGCCATCCAACAAAAAAGAAATAGTACCAGCCTTGAAGGTAAGATCTATAATAAAACCCTGGCACTGGTTGAGCAGCAAGACAACCAGAACCACATCATCCAAAACTTCCCCAAAAAAGAAGTAACCCGCCGCAACAGCGGTTATGCTTTGGATAGCCTATTGGATATGGTTATCCAACGACAGGGCATTAACCTGAGCACCATTATAGCAGGATCAGAAGGTACATTGTGTTTTGTAACCGAAGCCAAACTTAAACTGCTCGATCTGCCACCTAAAGAGGTAGCTGTGGTTGCCATCCATTGCACCAGTTTGCAAGAGTCGCTAAGAGCCAACCTCATCGCCGTTAAACATCATTGCGCAGCATCAGAACTGGTTGACCATGTGATACTGGAGCAGGCGATTAACAACCCTGGCCAGGCTGTAAACCGCTTCTTTTTAGAAGGTGCACCCGAAGCCATACTAATGGTTGAGTTTTTCAATAACGACCGCGACGAGTTATTTAAGCAGTGCAACGCCTTGATCGATTCTTTAAAAAAAGCCAACCTTGGCTATGCCTACCCCATATTAACCGGCGATGATAGCAAGAAAGCCTGGGAGTTACGCAAAGCCGGCTTAGGCCTGTTACGTAACCTTAAAGGCGACGTACAACCCGTAAACCTAATCGAAGATTGCGCCGTTGCGGTAGAAGATCTGCCCGATTATCTCCATGATCTGGAACAACTTTTACACGGCCTCAACATCCCCTACTCGGCCTACGCCCATGCGGGTGCGGGTGAGCTGCATGTGGAGCCGATGATTAATTTAAAGACAGCCGACGGTCAGCAGTTATTTAAGCATGTACTGGCCGAGACTGCCAAGCTAGTAAAGAAATACCAGGGCTCACTATCCGGCGAACATGGCGATGGCAGGTTACGTGGTGAGTTTATTAGCTACGTAATGGGCGAGCATGTTTATGAACTATTTAAACAGGTAAAAAACATCTTCGACCCTGCGGGTATCTTTAACAAAGGCAAAATAACCGGCACACCAAGCATGCTGGATAATCTGCGCTTTGAACCCGGAAAGGCTAAACAAGAACTTGATACCGTCTTCGATTTTAGTACCGATGAAGGCATGCTGCGCCTTACCGAAAAATGCAGCGGATCTGGCGATTGCCGAAAAACTGAAATAACCGGCGGCACCATGTGCCCCAGCTATATGGCTACCCGCAACGAGAAAGATACCACCCGTGCTCGCGCCAACATACTGCGCCAATACCTTAACCAAGCGCCAGAAACGTTGGGCAAAGGCAAAGCTGCCGATGAGGTTAAAGATGTACTAGACCTGTGCCTGGCCTGCAAAGGCTGTAAAATAGAATGCCCATCATCGGTTGATATGACCAAGCTGCGGGCCGAGTTTCTGTACCATTACCAGAAAGAGCACGGCATCAGCATGCGCTCTAAACTGATCGGTAATTTTAGCAGCAGCATGGGTTTAGCTTCGCACGTGCCGTTTTTATACAACACAGTTGTGGGCATTCTGCTGCTTAAAAAAGCTATTAACAAATTCTCTGGTTTCCACCCAGATCGGTCGCTACCAGAACTGGCTAAGCAAACTTTAAAGGCTTGGTACAAATCGCATCAGAAACCGGCTAACCCATCTACCAAAACCGTTTACTTGTTTTGTGATGAGTTTACCAATTATAACGATGCCGAAATTGGCAAAAAAGCCATCCTGCTCCTGGAGCGATTGGGCTACACAGTAATCATCCCAAATCATGTTGATAGTGGCAGGGTTTACCTATCCAAAGGCATGCTCGACCAAGCCAAAGCCCTTGCCGAAAGTAACGTAAGCAGTCTTCAACATATTATCAATGCTGATACACCCTTAATAGGGATTGAACCATCGGCAATCTTATCTTTCCGTGATGAATATCCTACATTAGTAAATAACGAATTGAAACCCGCTGCAACCGAACTAAGCAAGCATGTTTACCTGTTCGAAGAGTGGTTTCATGCCGAAATCAAACGCGGAAACATCACCCAACAAAGATTTACGCAAGCCAACAAAAAAGTCTCATTGCATGGTCACTGCCACCAAAAGGCGCTATCATCCATGAGTATCGCTGCCGAAGTAATTGGGATTCCGGCTAACTATACTGTCGATGTAATCCCTTCAGGTTGTTGTGGCATGGCAGGGTCGTTCGGGTACGAGAAAGAGCATTACGATGTATCGATGAAGATTGGCGCACTGGTATTATTCCCCGCTGTTAACAAAGCTCCTGATAACATCATCACTGCTGCCGGTACCAGTTGCAGGCATCAGATTAAGGACGGTACCAAGAGGATTGCGCTGCACCCTGTAGAGGTTTTGTTTGATGCGCTGGTGTAGTAACTTATAACTTATCCAACACCGTGTCATTGAGCGACAGCGTGGTAACCTTATAGCTATACAAAGCTTTTTGCAGAGATCCGCTTTTCATTAGGAAGGGTTCTTTTATTATGAATCGTCAGTGGATGTACTTTCTGTTTTCGCTTGTGTTTGTTTTTTCAAGGTGCTCAGGAGGGCTACGCCGTATTCTCTCAAAAAGAAAGCACCAAAGAAAAAAGTCGCCGCCGGGTTCTGTTACTATGAAAGTGCTGTGGTTGGGCAGGACCAGTAGCTGCCGCGACATTACCAATGCTGCCTTGGAAGATGGTATTTGAGTGCAGTGGTGGCTCTGGTTCTCAATTGGATCGGGATCTCAAATTAGGAGCGGTGGGGAGAAAGAAAAGCGTGGCCGTGTAGTGGATCTGTGCGGCGGAGCATTTTTCTTTCTTGATCTTTTGGTTACTTTTGGATCAAGCCAAAAGTAACTAGGCCCCTGCGGCTATGAGCAGACTGACGATAATATTGACACAGCATAATCATTATCAGCAATTGCGCTAATCCAAGCACAAACCTCTATAGGTCGGGGATTGCTTCGTACCTAGCAATGATGATAAATGTTGATTATTTGTTCTGTCCTGTCCGCTTCCCCCTCCCCTTACTTGCCAGACATTTGCGGACACTTGCGGACAGCGACACCCTACTTCGGAAAACTAACCTTCCCCATACTTACCGAAAGCAGATCCCCTCCGTAATTGGTTTTGCCTCCGGCGAGGGCTTCATTGGCGAGCAGGGCGAAAAGTACCGCTTCTTTGGCATCCGGATTGATGCCCAGGTCTGTAGTGGATTTTAGCTTGATGTTGAAATGCTTTTCGAGGTAACCAACCAGGAGCGGATTATACATACCGCCTCCGCTAATGTAAATTTCGAAACCCTGATTCCCCACCGCGTTCGTTATCGCTTCTATTATGGATTGGGCAGAGAACTTAGCCAGCGTTGCCATCACATCTTCATTACTGATGTTCTGCTGGCCAGATACCGTGATCGCATTTTGCAAATAAGTAAGATTAAACAGCTCTGGCCCAGTAGTTTTAGGGAATATGGCGTAGAAGAAGGGATGACTTAACAAAGCTGCCAGCAAATTTTCATTAACCTTACCAACCCGGGCAACTTCTGCATTTTTATCGTAGTATTTACCAGGGAACTTAAGCTGGATAAACTGATCCATCAGCGTATTACCGGGGCCAACATCGGTAGAAAAACAACCGCTCCCATAGCCTGCCGGTAGATAAGTAAAATTGGCTACCCCGCCTACGTTAAGCATAATGCGGTTTTCTTTAGGACTACCAAAAAGCAGGTAATCGCCATACAAAGCCAGCGGTGCACCTTCGCCCCCGGCAGCAATATGTTTCTGCCGAAAATCGCTCAGGGTGATGATGCCCGTTTTAACCGCAATATGATCTGCGTCACCAATTTGCAGCGTGGCGTTGCCATATTTATCTTCAGTCCGAGCATGTTTGGGCGTATGGAAAATGGTTTGCCCATGACTGGCTATGGCATCTATATCGGCAACAGCTATGTTCCATTCGTCGAGGCATTGAAGGATGAGTTCGGCGTAATAAGTACCGATATAGGCATTAAGCAAGGTGATCCGCTCCAGATCGGCGTTACGTTTGGCGAAGACAGATTTCAACTCTTCTTTAAACCCTGTATCGTAATCTTTAGTGGTAAAATTCAGCACCTTAACCTGGGTATCAGTCCCGCTGCCGCTAAAGCTGCAAAGGGCAATATCCAACCCATCAAACGAGGTTCCCGACATGAGGCCTATGATAGTACGCACCGGTTTACCTGCAATTTTGTATAAGTTTTCGATGTTCTGGTTCATAGTAGTTGCCAATTAACGCCGCTGCGATATTAGCCAAATTACAGAATATAGGGGATATTTAATTTACAATTAGGTATCGATTTACCAATTCCCTCCCCACGGGAGGGGTGCGGCTGGCGGTGTTGTGGCAGGGAGGGGTATCTATGTAAAATATACTTACATAAACCCCTCCCTAGACCTCCCAGGGGACGGAAACACAAACTTTAACGCTCCCTAAATAGCCAAATCGTTAAGCCTCCATTAATTTTGCAGCATCCTTAGGCTAATAATTTAAAAATCTGTACCTTTGCAAAAATTTTGTTCTTGAAAAATGTGCATAGCAGCTGTTTGCTTACCGCTTCAAAGACAATTAGATACACGAATTAAAGCATGAAAAAGATTGTCGATTACAGGAAGCTGTTGGGCGTAACCGAAGCCGCAGAACTACAAGAACTTAAATCGGTTTACCGCGGTTTAATGAAAACCTGGCACCCGGATAAATTCCAGGATGAAAGCCGTATTGAGGCCGAAGAAAAAAGCAAAACCATTATCGAAGCATATCACTTTTTGGTAAGTATTGCTCCCGAAACCATTGAGCAAACTTTGGCAGATTACACGCTGACTACCAGCACTTGCGGTATTGCTGATTTTGAATACAAACAACAAACCCTTACCATCAACTTTACCGATGGCACCACTTACGAGTATTTCGACGTACCTAAGGCTGCTTATGTAAAGTTTATCAACTCAGATTCGCCGGGACGGTTTGCCCGTCGCCATATCTTTAACGCTTACGTGTACCGCAGCACCAGCCGTTTGGTTGCCACTGCCTAAACATATATAATACACTAACGGTAAAAGCACCGTTAATTAAGATTAACTTACAAAAATGCCGGGTTTACATTCACGTAGCCCGGCATTTTTATTTGGAAAAAATATTCAATACCCTTATCGATAGCTTTATTGATAATAAGGTTGGCATTACAGAAAACTTTTTAAGCGCAGCCCTTGCCGCACATCTTAAAGATAACCTGCTTGCCCTGTACCAAAACAAACTGCTTAACCATGCCGGTACAGGCAACGCCACGCTGGCTAGCCATGATAAACTGGTACGCAGCGACCAGATTTACTGGCTGGACCGGAAGCATAACGATAGCTTCGAGAATGATTTCTTCGACCTAATGGATCGCTTTGTACTTCACCTCAATGCCACCTGCTACACGGGCATTACGGGCTATGAGTTCCATTACGCGCTGTACGAAGAAGGCAGTTTCTACAAAAAACACATCGACCAGTTCCAGAATAACGGAAGCCGCCAATACTCCATGATCATGTACCTCAACACCAATTGGGTAATTGCCGATGGTGGTGAGCTTGCATCCATCACCACGATCATCTGCAAAACATATCGCCCATTAATGGTACAAGCGTTTTCTTTAAAAGCAGCGAACTGGAGCACGAAGTGCTATTGGCAAACAAAGCTAGAATGAGTATTACGGGTTGGCTGAAGGTTGATTAGAATTTAAGAAAATCTGTGCACTAACTGCAAACAAATACCCAATAGAGTTACCCGGGTTCGCTGCCCAAAACAAAATCCCTACCAAATAAGTTGTATATCTAAACCAAAAAGATAAGGTATTATGAAAAAGCTACTCACGTTTGCAACCATGCTATTTCTGGGGTTAAGCACAACCCTCGTAAGCGCTCAAAGTACAAGTACTGCTAAATCTACCACCAAAAAAACCACAAGTACAGCATCTAAAACAACTGCGCCAACTAAAAAAGATGGCACGCCAGATAAGCGGTACAAAGCAAATTCTACTACTACAACCAAAACCGTAGGTCCAACTAAAAAAGATGGCACACCAGATATGCGCTACAATGCGAATAAAACTACTACAACTAAAAAAACTACTACTGAAAAGCAATAAGACTTATTGTGGATATTATTTGAAGCCCGGCGATTGCCGGGCTTTTTTGTTTTTATTAATAGTTCTACTGTCGCGGCGATACAAGTAGAAAGCCGTTTTCATTAGGAAGGGTTCTGCTATTATGAACCGTTAGTGGATGTTAATTTCTTTTTCATGTTGTGGCACTGCGCAGTGGAGCTTTTTTGCGTCTTGATCTTCTGGTGCATTTTGGATCAAGCCAAAAGAACTAGCCCCTGCGGCCATGAGCTGGCTGACGACAATAAAAGCACAGCCCCCCTTGATAAACCACCATCGTTAATCAAGCACAAACCTCTGTAAAGTTCGCCATTGCTTCGTCCCTCGCAATGACGTGCGTTTTTGAGGCCCGCCAATAGAACCTAATAATACAAAAACAACCTATAAATATAACTCAACTCATAAACCAAAAACCCTACAACCAGCACGGCGTGAAACTTGCGGTTATTAGTATTCATGGCAACAATGCAGAGGGCAATATGGCTGATGTTGCGTACCGGATACTCCCAATCATAGTGGGTTAGGTAATAGGCTTTGCCTTTAATAAGAGTATCCACAAAATCGAGCACGAAGATGAGCCCGAGAATGCCGAAAATCCATTTCTTGCGCGAATAGTAGTAGCCGAAATAATTTTTATACTCCTCCAGGTTATCGGGTATCAGCAAAGAGCATTCGAAATAGTAGACAGAGATATAAATAAACAGAAAGAAGTACTCCTCAAAGTTCCAGTGCTTAATATCGCGCAGATGGGCTTCCCACCACCAAAAGTGCATAATAAGCAGCAACATGTAAGCGCACCAGCCAAGGTGCACCCAATAAGGCTTAGTTAGCTTAGGGTGCTGTACGAACTTAATAATACCCTTAAGCAGGTGGGTTATGCTAAGGCCTAAAATAATGCCCAGTATGGTTTTAACGTGATCAAATCCAATCATGCCGAATGTTTAGCTTCCTAAATTTAGGTTAAATATTTACTAAGCGGTAATCCTTTATAACTTTTTAGGCAGCAAAACAATTTATAAGCACCTCATGTTTAACCCTGTAGCCATTAAGCGCACACAGCTTGGTGGCTCAACCTCAATATTCAACTAAACCTGGTACTGTTATGGCAGATCTACTACAATCTATTCAACAAGGCATGAAAAACTGGTGGTTATTATTAATAGCCGGCCTTATTTTCATATTAGCAGGTATTATCATCCTGGTGCACCCCTTATCCACATTTTTAACTGTTGCTGTATTTTTTGGCATCGCTATTTTAATGGGCGGCATCGTTAAAATCATTTTCGCCATAAGCAACCGCAATCATCATCAAAGCTGGGGGTGGACGCTGATTTCGGGCATCATATCTGTAGTTATCGGTTTGATACTGGCCAATAACCCGGCCATTTCCCTCGTTATACTACCCTTTATACTGGGCTTTTACGTATTGTATGCTGGTGGCATGCTCATCAGCATGGGTATCCATGGGCAGCATATGCACCTAACCGGTTCCGGCTGGATCATTTTCGGCGGCGTAATTACACTACTGTTAGGCCTGGGTATTTTATTTAACCCGGTTACAGGCGTTGTTCTATTAACCACTATTGCAGGCTTCTCTTTCATCGCCGAGGGTATTACCTATAGCATTATAGCCTTTAAAATTAATAAAGCAAGGCAGAGATTGGCAGCTTAGGGATTAGAGACAAGTGCCAATCAGCGCTCTGATTTTGTCTCTTATTTCTAATTTCTTGTTTCTATTATAAGGGGCGTTCCCTCGGGCAGGCTTTCCACTCATATGCCTGCAGGCATTACACACGGGCCGGTATCCGTTTCAATCCTTAACGCAGTTTCCGCTGTGTCTGGCAATGTTCGGTTCCGGGAATGGACAGACAGTATTTTAGACAAACAAAAACAGCCCTCTAGATTCACCATCCAAAGGGCTGCTTAATTTATAGTCTTTATCTTCTATCTAAAAATTAAATCCTAATCTTACATATAACCTTCTACCATTTTGCCCCATTTGCACAGGATCAAACGGACCACCTGGCTCGTTGTTGAAGGCATAGTTGCCCTTGGCACCTTGTACCACGCCCAGATCTGGGTGTACATTAAAGATGTTATCGCTGCCGATAGATACGTGGGCCATTTTGCTTATTTTGTAAGTAAAGTACAGGTCGCTCACTACCTTGCCGTTGTAATTGTATTGGTCTGGCACCAGCTGGCCTGTTTTATCAAGCGGAACTTGCGGGTTCAGACCGTCGAAGTTTTCGCCGTAGCCGAGTAATACAATTTTGCCGAAGTAAGTAAAGCGCGTACCCACAGTAAACTTTTTGTAACCGTACTCGGGGTTAAGCGATAGCTTTTGCGGCGGAGCCGAAGCCAGGATAAACTTTTGCTCGCGGTCGCTTAAAAATATTTGTTTCAGATCATCAGTAGTGCTCAATTTTGGCGGATAGTTGATCTTGTCGATCTTCATGTTCTGGAAGTTACCTGTAAATAACAAGCGGAAACGGTTATAGCCTACAGTTTTGTTGTACTCAATCACTACATCTAAACCCTTGTTTGTAGTGTTTACAGCGTTGGCAAAAAACTGCGCAGCGGTAACATGCAATGCATCAAGCGAAGCGCGGAAAGCCGGATCAAGCGTATCATCATCAGAACTAAACTGACCAGATAGCACAACCCTGTCTTTCACCTTTATCAAGTAGGCATCAGTAGTAATACTCAACTCGGGTACCGGTTTATAGGTAAAGCCCAGCCCTGCATTGGTCGATTTTTCCTGCTTAAGCGTGGGTATCCCCGCAGCTTGTGTAATGGGACTGTAATTGGGTGCAATCTTTACTTCGGATATTACCCCACCCTGTACGTTGGTATAGGTAGAGCTGTAATTAATTTGCTGCAACGACGGTGCACGGAAACCCGTACCTACCGATCCACGCAGGTTAAAGTTATCGGTAACCTTGTAGCGGGTGGCAAACTTAACGTTGTAGTTATAGCCAAAATCGCTGTAATGCTCCAGGCGGTTGGCAAAATCAACCAGCCATTTCTTAGTAACATCAGCCTCCAGATCAACATAAACACCTTCAACCGTACGGTGTGCTGTTACGGCATCGCTAGGCTGGTAGCCAGGGAAACCCTGTGACCCGGTTGCTTTAAGGGTGTCGTAGTTGGAGTAAGAATCCTTTTCACCCGGATTTATTTTATAACGCTCGTACCTGTACTCGGCACCTGCACCAATATTTAGCCCAGCCATTACATTACTAAGGTGCTTGTTAAAGTTAAGGTTGGTAGTATTCTGCAAAAACTGCGGGCCGCCATCGTCAAAGTGGGTTTTACCAGACCCCAGCGAAGCATTAAAAGTTTTATCGCCATAAAAATGGAACGAATTATTACCCAGCGTATTGCTTAAATCCCAATCCACATCTTTACCTACGGTACCTTTAAAACCCAGAGCTAAAGATGCATCTGTGTTGTGGGTTTGGATGATGGGGTTAAAATAATAGTCGCCGTCGGCAGTTGGGTTAATAATGCCAGGTACCTGTATCAGGTTACCATTGGCATCGGTGGGGAACCTATCCGGCGAACCAGAGAAGTTACGGGTAAAGGCGTAATCATCAGAGTTTTTACGGCTATAACCACCAAAGCTGTAAAAGGTGGTACGGGTTGATGCCAGGGGAATTTCACTGTTAAAAAACAAATCAATGCTATTAGCAGAACCATCGCCATTGGCGCGCCTAACCGTATTTAAAGGCAGCGATTTGGGGTTGGCGTAAGCAGTATCATGCGTTTGGCGGAAGGTTTTACCGTTATCGGCGTAGTTTGCCGAGAAGTTAATAAAACCATTGTGCTTACCTATGGCAAGGCCATAATTGGCATCGAGTGTAACGGCGTTACCATCAATTACACCACCATGCGGGTATTGCCCTTGTGCAACCGCGTTTCGTGTATTAAAGGCGGGGTCGTAGTAGCCAGAGTAACCTGCATTAACTACCAGCTCGTTAATATTACGTTTTAAAACCAGGTTAATAACCCCGGCGATAGCGTCTGATCCATACTGGGCCGATGCACCATCGCGCAAAATCTCAACCCTATCGATAGCAGCCGTGGGGATCGAGCTCAGATCTGTACCAGAATTACCACGGCCTCGCGTACCAAATACAGAAACAAAGGCCGTCTGGTGCCTTCTTTTGCCGTTAATGAGCACCAAAGTCTGGTCGGGGCCTAAACCTCTCAGGGTTCCCAGCTCCACGTGGTCGGCACCGTCAGATCCCGATTGTTTGTTATAGTTAAATGAAGGTGCGGCATAATTCAATATATCAGTCAAATCCAACCTACCTGTTGTAGTTGATGCCTTGGCAACATTAACCACATCAACCGGTACGGGAGTTTCTAACTTAGCCCTACCGCTAGACCGGGTACCAATCAGCACCACTTCATTCAGTTGGGCAACGTCGCTTTCCAATTTAACATCTACATGGGTATTGCCACCAACTGCAATGGTTGCGGTTTTGTAGCCTGTATAGCTTACCTCCAGCACATCATTAGCTTGGGCGACGATACTAAATGCACCATTAGCATCTGTAGCCGTACCAACAGATTTACCTTTAACACGTACCGATACACCGATCAATTTTTCTTTCGATGCAGCATCGGTTACCGTACCTTTTACAGTAATTTTTCCTTGCGCAAAAGCACTTTGATAGCCAACAAACAGGAAAGCAATAATAATAAGTAGATATTTATTCATACAGGGTCAGTTAGTAAAAAAACAGGGGTTAATTATTAAACAATATATTAATATTTTAAACAAACATCATTAAAAAGAACATAAAACTGAAAATTTATTAACAAAACAAATATAATTATGAATTTAAAACACATTAAATCACTTTAAATAAAATTTTAATACCAAATAAAATTCATTTAAATACATTAATATATAAAAGCAAGATATTTACTATAAAAAGACGATGTAATTATGAAGACAAGTAATAAAAAGCCACTAATTAAAAAAAATCAGATATAATTAGCTCCAAAAAGGAAAGTATCTTAATTATCAACTCTTGTTTCTCTTAATGGAGCATTCCCTTCGGTCGAATTTTTTCATGCTCGATACCTGATAGTACATGAGCCCGAATTTTAGATTTTTTTATCCATATTTAACAAAAACAAGGCCCATGAATTTTACTGTCAGAGCAGAAAAAGAATCAGACTATCACGCCATATCCGAAGTAATTAAGGCCACCTATAAAGATGTAAGTTACAGCAACCACAAAGAGCAAGATATGGTAAGCCAACTCAGAAATTCGGCTGCTTTTATCGCCCAATTATCTATTGTAGCAGATGACGAAAATGGTGCGTTGGCAGGCCATATTTTATCAACCAAAATTAGCATAGTAACCGCCGATCAGCTATTCGAAGCATTGGCATTAGCGCCGCTTTCAGTGTCGCCTTCATATCAAAAAACAGGTGTCGGAAGCATGTTGGTATTAGAAAGTCACCGCGTTGCCAGAACGTTAGGCTACCAGTTTATTGTTATTTTGGGGATACCTAATTATTACCCCCAATTTGGGTACCAACTTGCAAGCAAATACAATTTGAAATTACCAATAAAGATAAGCGACGAAAATGCCCTGGTCATATCCCTAACAGGTAACGATTTGGAGAAGATCGCGAATGGAACCGTCATCTACCCCAAAGAATTTTGGAGTACTTAATTAAACGTTTGCCGAAACTCCAACGGCGAAACATTCGTTTTCTTTTTGAATAACTTATTAAACGATTGCGGATATTCAAACCCCAGCTGATAGGCAATTTCAGCAACGGATAAATTGGTTGCAGAGAGATATTCTTTAGCTTTTTCGATCAGCTTTTCGTGGATGTGTTGCTGGGCGCTTTGCCCTGTAATAGACCGCAGCATATCGCTTAAATAATGGGGCGACAAGTTGAGTTGATCTGCAATAAATTCAACCGTCGGGAGGCCATTTTTTAAAGCGGCTTCTTGCTCAAAGCTTTCGGCAAGTATTTGTTCTATTTTAGAGAGCAGATCGTGATTTACGGCTTTGCGGGTAATAAATTGCCTTTCGTAAAATCGGTTGCTATAATTTAACAGCAGATCAATCTGAGAAAGGATAATATCCTGCGTATGCCTGTCGATATGCTGATACTCTTCTTCAATTTTCAAAAAAATCTGCTCAATATCTTTTTCTTCTTTTGCAGAGAGATGCAACGCTTCATTAACCGTGTAAGAAAAGAAGCCATAGTTTTTAATAGTTGCAGCAAGCGGATGCTTGTACAGAAAATCGGGGTGGATTAATAAAGCATAGCCGGATGCAGGCTTAAGAATCTCTGTTTGCGATTCATCGAGCGACATCACCTGCTTGGGGGCAATAAAAGTCATTACACCTTTATCATAATCGTAATACTGCTGGCCATACTTCGTTTTTCCGGCAATATTCTTTTTCAGAGAGATGCAGTAAAAATTAACTGCAAAGTGCCCCCAGATTGCATTATCAGTGAAACGCATATCGGCAATGCGGATAACACTTACCAATGGATGCAATGGCTCGGGCAAGGATACCAGGCGATGCTTTTCGGATATGGAATTGATGATATACATATTGATCTGCTTTTACAAATCTACAACAGGCAAAGCCTTTTGAAGCCTTACCTGTTGTTTTAATATTTACCCTACAATCTGTTTTCTGATCTCTTTTCTGGATTCTTCGCTTCCAATCTCTAAGCGCCTTGCATACATTGCCCTGGCATCCTCACCGGCAACATAACGAATCTGATCTTTGCCATCTGTGGCGGCTTCGTAAACTACTTCGGCAATTTGCTCGGCAGTAGAAGCAGATTGCATCATCCCATCTATAAGCGAGAACAATTTATCTTCCAATTCTTTATACTCCGGCTTAGAACTCCGATCAAGCGATCTGCCTATAAAATCGGTAGCGATACCACCCGGTGCAACGGTTTTGATTTTAATATTGTGCAAACCCAACTCAAACGACATACTCTCTGACCAGCCCTCTACAGCAAACTTGGTAGCATGATAAATAGAGTGCAACGGAAATGTCAGCAACCCACCCATTGAAGTTGTACTGATAAACACCCCGCCTTTATTTTCTCTAAAATAAGGGATAAAGGCATGCGTAACGCGCAGTACTCCTAAAAGATTAGTATTGATCTGTTTTAAAATTTGCTCATCGCTAAGCGCCTCCATTGCGCCCATTAGGCCGTAGCCCGCGTTATTAAATACCACATCGATATGGTGCAAAGAGATAGCTTTGGCTACAGTGGTTTTAATCTGCTCCAAATTGGTAACATCAAGCGGTAAAAGCGTAACGTTTTCTAACTGCGAAAGCTCTGTTTCTGCCTCAGGATTACGCATAGTGGCAATCACACCCCACCCTTTCGACTGAAATAATTTAGCAGTAGCTTTACCCAAACCAGATGAGGCACCAGTAATAAAAATTGTATTTTGCATTTTTTGTATTGTTTAAATCTTACAATACAAAATTGCATCAACTAAAAATACCCGGTGTTTCCAAACCGAGTTTAGTTGTTTCCAAAATGCAGGTAATTATTCGCCCTGGTTAAGCATAGCCAACATCCTAGCTTCCGCACCTTCAGCATGCATCCATTCTGTCATTTCCAGCGAAACCTGCGCTTCGTTTGCAGCTCTTTTCTGCATTGGTTTTTCATAGGCAGCAATTGCAGTTTTAATAGTTGCAAAACCATCATCCGTGAGGCATTCACTTAATTCTAAAGCATCTAACATAGCAAGATTAACCCCCTCGCCCGATGGTGGCATCAGGTGGGCAGCATCGCCTAGCAAGGTTATGTTAGATTGGGCTTCCCATTCTTGATCTAAAGGCATGCAATATTGCGGGCGCAGTAAAAGCGGCAAACTCACATTTTTAAACAACTCAAGCCAAACACTATCCCATCCTGCAAACTCATTTTTAAACCAGGCTAACACCTGCGCTTTATCAGCAAAATTAATCCCGCTGTTTTGTACCCAGTTTCCATCTTTTTTGCAGCTGATGTAAAAATCTAAACTGCCATCACCTTTTGATGACAGGTGCAAATATTTCTCATCACTATGTACATAAATTTTACCGCCTTTTAGTAATTGATGAAGATTGGGCGCCGCTACCGCAGAATCGGGTATATTTCCCTGGATAATTATTACGCCAGCATAAACAGGTTTAATAGACGTGACAAAAGGCCGTATTTTAGAATTTGCACCGTCTGTACCTATCACAATGTCAGCCGTAGCTATTGTACCGTTTTTAAATTCGAGTTCCCATACGCCATCGGCTTGCGACATGCTTATAAACTGACTATCCCAAACCACAGTATCTGGCTCGAGCGAGCTTAACAGCATATTCCGTAAAGGCCCTCTATCAATTTCGGGCCTGGCCCATTCACTATCGAAGTCATCCGCGGTATCAGCAGATACTTTGCCGTGCTCGTTGTAAATTATTCTTGCATATTTATCAAGAATTCGGCCCTTATCGGCACCTGGCCGGTAATTCTCTTTAAAAACATCTATTAAGCCTGCTGCTTTAAGCGCCTTTAAGCCAGATTCGTAATGCAGATCGAGCGTAGCGCCCTGCACCCGTACATCTTTATTAAAATCTCTTTCGTAAACTTTTACATATATGCCCTTAAGCTGCAAAAGCCTTGCGAGGGTTAAGCCGCCAGGGCCGCCACCTACGATGGCTACTTCCTTATTTTCTAACAACATATCTTTTATATTAATAACAGTCTATATTTCTGAATACAAAAGTATGCCTACATTTACAATCAAAATAGTCACCTATAACATTAAAATAGTCGCAAATGAAAATATCGGTTACTGATACCGGCTCTGGTATTACCAAAGAATTTGCCCGGGCGATAGGAGCCACCGTACAAGGGCGATTTATTTACATCCCCGAAAACAAAGGCTCAGGATACATTACCGGCTTTGCCTGGGGAAATGATCTGCGTATGATGATTCGCAACTATCACCTCGAAGAAGAAGTTTTTATCGAGCGCACAAATGAATTAGCCGAGGGGCAGGACGACGTTGTTTTCTTACTAAGCGGCATTTTCCCTTCACCCGCACTGCCCGAAAAACAACTATCTACAGAATCAGCCTACGTAATGATCTGCAAGCACGCCATTTCATCTGCCATAACCATGCCATCGAATACCATTTTCGGAAGCGTAACTATTGCAGCATCACGGCAGTACCTTCGTTCACTTTTTGGCAAAGTGGAGCACCCCATAGCACAAAGTATATTGGAAGCCAAAGACAATTTTGTGTTTGAAACCGGTATTTCGCCCGAAATGGTTAAAACAGCCAGCGAAATGCTAAATCAACCCATTCCTAAAAGCCTGGAAAGTCACTATTACAAATTGAAATGCGAAGAGTTGCTCTGCTACATTTTTGCTTTGTTGCTGCAAAGGGAAACTATACCTGCGAGCAATATGCATATCGATGACATCAAAGCTATATATGCAATTAAACTTTATTTACAGGCGCATTTAGATAAAGCACCCGATATTGCCTCGCTGGCAAAAGAAGCAGGCATGAGCGAACCTAAAATGCGGAAACTATTTAAGCAAACATTTGGCAAAGGCACGTTCGAATACTATCAATATATCCGCATGCAGGAGGCCGCGCGATTACTAAAGGATAAGCACCTCACAGTTTCTGAAGTTGGCTACGAGCTGGGCTTTACCAATTTAAGCCATTTTTCAAGAGTTTTTGAGCAACACATCGGTATGAAACCGAAGAAGTATTCGGTAAGAAAATAACGGATCAGTCTGAAAAGTTGTGGGCTTGATTTATTTAGGCATAGATATTTTGCAGTCTGAACAGAAAGAAAGTTGTATCCCTAACGCCTCTTGAGGTAGCACGGAAAGCTTTTATTTTAGCA
>Ga0116227_10005278_pt1 | contig 27397 bp, 14 predicted proteins | sample S1TSphgellanicum_FD_89693 | JGI IMG/M metagenome (GOLD analysis project Ga0116227, IMG submission 89693) | Host-associated microbial communities from peat moss isolated from Minnesota, USA - S1T2_Fb - Sphagnum magellanicum MG | ecosystem: Host-associated > Plants > Peat moss > Unclassified...
ATAAGTTTAGGCCATCATTTTTATGACACGTGTCCATGTTGTACACATTTAGTTGCACATTAGTTGCACACACAACCGTATGGTTGAAAATTTATACAATACCAAATTTATAGTTGCAAACATAACCGAGATAGTTGCAAACGACAACCAGTTGCATGCTAGTTGCATAGTGACTGGTTGCAAATGATAAGATTTCTAGTAGTGTCCTAAGACACGAAAATTTGATGCCCTAGTAGCTTGTGGTGTAATAGTTTCCTCCCCCCTTGCCAATAAGGTGCGTTCTTTTTTCGTGTTGGGAGGACTAAAAGATTATGACATGAATGCTCGAACTCCTCTAACCCTGGTCATAGGACTTGAATTAGATGCAAGTCCATCAGTCTGAATTACCTGCCTAGTGGTAGAAACTTTGGGTGCCACACTAGTTTATTGTGCCGCAAAGTAGGAAGGGCAAAAAGAAGTGGTAAATTTTGGTGTGAGACTAGGATTGTGTGCACTAGAAAGAACATACTTTCGAACCATAACATCGTGTGAGAGGCCATAGAACAACCTAGGAGGTCCCTCCCATGATCGTGAACCTTGTACAAGTTTGGCATGACTAGTTGGTTGGGAAGACTTATTTTTTAAATTAACAAGTTGGGCTTTCAATGATTCAAATTCATTTTGCAGAGTTTGAACTTGAGTAGCATGAGCTTAAAGGACCTCCCTCTTGTCAACATTGTGCTCCTTCTTCTTAGCATTCTTACTAAAATTACCCTTGGTGGGGAAAGATTAAGTGGAAGGCTGAAATGCCTTGGTTTTTGGTTGAGGGGCAACAAAAGATGTTGGCAAATTTTGCCCTGGTAATCGGAGTTGTTTCCATTCCGGGAACTTGGCAAAACAAACAATTTCTTGATGTCCCTCTTTCCCACAATAATCACAAAAGAGATCTTCGGAAGGAATGTTACACTCACTAGTTTTGTGGGCAAGATTGCGACATTAGTTGCAAGAAGGTAGGATGGGTGCAGTCGAGTGCACCGTTTTAGCCCTTGGAGAAAAATGTGATGATCTGATTAGTGTAGTTGGTGGAAGCTAAGGCCTTGAACATGACGGGGGCCTCATAGTATTAACCTCATAGTGTGCATGAACCAGTTCTAATTTTTCACAAATGTTGTACACATATAATAAAATGTATAAGTATCCAAATTCTGTAAAAACTCGTTGCAAAACCTACGCATGGAATGTTGGAATATTTTCCAATGAACGAAAATACCAATGGGTAGCTTCCAGGTTTGTGACGCTTTGAATATCCTCTTTAAGCTTGAGAAGCCTCATGTAAAGCATTTTGAGGGTTTCATCCTTCCGCCAAAAGAAGGTGGCGAGCTACAAAAAATTTTCAGAACTCTTGACCAAAAATTCCAATTCAAGAACTTGCAAAAATTCCCCCATTGGATCAGCAAAAGTTGGTGCATTGATGGTGGGAGGAATGTTTGTGGTAGCAACAATGAATTGTTGAGGAGAAAGGTTTACTAAAGTAGTTACTGAATCTAGATTATTGGGCACAGTCCCATGATGTGCAATGGTAGCTTGTAGTGTAGCTTGAGAGGCGGTGGCGATGGCTATGGCATAAGCTGGATTGGGGATGTGAGTGATGCCCAAAATCCTCGAAGAATGTTGTTCGTAAACATTTAATGCTTCATAATGCACATAACTAGCTAATTGTCTGAATTCGAATGCTTCGATGTAATTAACACCATACTTGAGCTCCAATTCACAAATCACATTTGAGAAAGTTGCTTTGAATTCCCTCAAAGAAATGGTACCTGCCCTTCCGTTGAACTTCTCAATTCTCCCAGAAGAATTGTTGACCTCCATGGTATATATGGGTGTAAAGGTCATGGTTTGCAGCGGAATATACGGTGATGATGTGAAAGCTAGTGTGGTAGAAGGCGTACCCCATTGATTAACCCCTCCAAATGAATTCTGATGTACCATTGATGTAGTGTAACCTGAACTTGAATTCTTGGTAGGAGTTGTACCGGATGACAGTGGCGTTGTAGATGTTTGATGGTACCATCATGAAAATTGTGAGCTTAAAGAAATCGGCTCAAATGATTGTGTGTTACTTTGTAGCTGATACCTTAGCTCTGGTTAAGCGGTAGTGCTTTCATTATCCGAAGACATGGTGTTGCTTCATGCCCCAAAATTTTGTAGCAATATAAAGCACTGTTACAAAGTTTTAACACAATGTATGATTTGAAGAATATGGTGCATTAACTGGGATGAATGGCGACAGACGAACGTCAATGGATGGACATTGGTGGATGGATGTCTGTGGACGAATGTCGATGGACAAAAGGGACCGGACAGGCGAACGACAACAAATGTCGAATGGAACAGCGATGGACATCGGATGGAACAACAATGGACATCGGACGAAATGGGGACAAATGTCGAACAAAACGACGATGAAACAGTGAAACGAGACGGATTGCAACTATGATGGATTGCACCAATTGCAACACTATAGAATGATATGTGTCTACAAACTCTGCAATAATAGCATGCAGGAGATAAATTTATTTTTTTTCTACTTTGTGGGTTTTTTAATATTATTATTCTCTTCTTCTTCTTCCAGAGCTATTACAAGGGCTACTCACTACATGATTGTAAGCTCAAAAACACACAAGAGTGCATCATAGCCTAGATGTTAACCTCCAAACCCGTGTATAAGGAAAGCAAGTGTATATGGGGTTGCATCACCTGTGTAGATCTTATACTATAATCAAACCTTGTGTGTGTGTGTGCGTGCTCCCAATACCTAAAGCTGGTAGTAAAACAAGCTTTGGAGTTGCTTGCTCCTTCCTCCCTCTGAAGCTCCGAAACTTAGAATTTCACAACTTGTAGCTTGTTTCTAATGTCCCTTCTTTTTTGCTTACGCTATTACTAGTTATGGTTGTTGTTGTTCCTATTGTAGCTATAGTACATGAGTATATTAAAAAATAAAAAGTAGTAGCAACTCAAAAACACAAGAAACCAGCAAGCAAAAGAAACCCAAAAAACTCAAATCTAGGAAAAATCTACCACTTTCAACATTAAGTGACAAAAAGCAATTTTTTTAGAATTAAATTGAAAAGAAGGAAAGAAAACGTAGTGTATGTAAACGATGGCCGTGTAATAGCCATCGTGAACATTTATAAATTTAGTCTGACTATGGAGGAAACTCTCCCTAACAAAGGAATTCTAGAAAAATTAACAAAAGAAGGAAAAGTTTAGCCTTTTATACAGCCATTAACAAGCCGAAACCCTAAACAAGCCATAACCCTAAAACACCTAATAGCATATAGTAACTTAAAAACATACATTAACCCTAAAAGGCATGATTGGCATGCCTATAACTGGCTGTCATGTATAAGGCCATGTATACGAGCATGACAATATGGCAAGTTTAATATATGAAAACATGATGTAAAATATATGTTTTAAATCATTATTTTAATGGTATTTCTTTAGTATTCAAAGTTGAAAAAATACCAACATGGCCTTAAAAACAAAGCCTTTTAAAAATGCCACAAAAATAATAACCTTAATAAAAAATAAATGGCCTAGGTTTTGCAGGTTTGACATGTGTGGAAAGGATTTTGTTGATATGGGAGGCACAAATGTGATGATTATTATGGCAATTGGATATTTCATCAAAGTTTTAGATATGAATTTGTTGGGTTAAGTTTGAGCAAGTAAATGAATAAGTATAATAGCAAGTCTTGAAATTAAATATAATGTCTATTTTTGGTTGACTTTAAAAGTCTAAGACCTAATTAATGTTTTGTTTTGTTTTGTTTTGTTTTGTGTTGGCGGATTACTCCCCCAACTCGTATTATACTTGACCTTCTTTTTAAAATGGATTTCATCCATTTGTTTCCGAAAAAAAACACACTCCCATCATGTAAGGTCGAACAAATTGTTAATTATATAATCTTTTTATTTTTTGAAGGTGAATTTTTGTATTTCAAAATTAATTTTCTAGAACCAAAGGAGTTTATAAGGTTGATTTTAAAGCGAATCTAAAAAGGGATTGATATACTAGATTGAAAATTATGGCTAAAACAAAAAAATGGAAGAATATGCCAATAAAGATGGACTATGAATTAATCAACTTCAATTCATAATGGAAAGTTTCATGTGTTATATAATGTTACATTTTCTAAGGTTTACATTTGCATTTAAAATAAGTAGCTTAATATGGAAGGACTAAACTACCATTTATTATAAGTTCAAACCTTTAAATTTCAAACAATTTTTTTTTCTTTTGTTGGATCTAAAGCTTCTCATTTAGATGTTTGCATTTTTGGGTGGTTGGAAGTTAGGGTGGTTCATTTTTTATGGATACACCACTCCTTAAAAATCCATACAATAATGTTAAAATGGTAATTTATTATGATATCATTGTTTAAATCAAGAATCACATGCTCTAGTACACATAAAAGCCTAATTTAGTAGACATTTCACTAGGGTACTTGTTTAGTGAATTAGGTGAAATCTTGTTAAAGTGGAATCACTATATTTTTAAATGATCAGTGATGAGTTGCTATGGACATAGTCAATTTGGTCAATATCTATTCATTTTAGGCCTAGTGAAATAAAATGTTTATACAAGAGTAAATGTGAGTAAAACCAAGGGCAATAGATTCACCTCTTTTTGTGTTTAATTACAAATGACATCCCTTTAGTATCGCCTGTTATGTTTTGATGCATAATTTACCAAAGCCAAAATTAATCTTGTTCTAACAAAATGTTGGATTTTTATTAAATTGTCATGAAATTACATATAGGGCACTACAAATGCACTCCACATAAGTTGTTCAATGCCACATCCAAAACCTAAATCCTACACCTAAACCATAAACCCATCTACATGAATGCATATATTTGTATCCTATGTTATTTGCACACACACATCAAGACTTATCAAAACTTACCATGATGATCATCCAATGCACAATCTACATGAAGAATTAATGCATCTATAAGAGCTTCTTTACCTCCTACATTCGTTGCCACATGATTTTCTTCAACATAACATTTGCCTCAAGTCTCCATCTTCGTTATTATTGAATGGTCATATTCTTGAAAGCTAAGAAGTTATGATTTGCATCCAACAACAAGTCCAAAACATCCACAGAAGAACATTAATATATATGAAAGGCTCTGTCGTAATATCTAAACAAAACAATTGTGTACAATTAGGCTTCAAAACCACATCAACAACCGAATTCTCCTTGTTGCTCCTTAACATTGCTCAAGCTTCCTCTACGAGTAGGGCCACATTCTAAAATATAACATAGAAGAGACACGATTGTTAGGAAATAGGTCTTTGATGATAAAGACAAAAGGTAGATGTATTTTGGGTTTAGGGTGGAAGCCATTAATACCAATGCTAGTTGTTCAATTAATGTCTAACCTCTTCATGCATATGGGATTTGGAACATGGACCCTAGCCCAAAATTGTTGTAAAACAATAGTTTATTTGCACCATTTCCACCACATTAGAAAAGAACTTCAAGCTACAAACTATGTGATATTAGCAGAGCTTGGGGAGTGCACCTAATTAGCTAGTATACAACAAATGGCTAAAAATTCAGTGGTTGCCAGTGAATGCATTGTGGTTAATTCATTATGAGAAAATTGTGTCTGTTGCAACTTGTCCAATATAATTTTAAAATGTCCAATATAACTAGATTATAATTTTAAAGTGTTCAATAGAACTAGATTACAACTAGATTAACTAGTTGCAACTGACATGATTTTTTCATAGTGATTTATAGAAATCCAAATATGCTTTGTGACTTGAAGACCAAAATGTAATGATAAAAAACATCGGGCAAGATGATCAAACACATGCCCTTGGCTCACATCATATAATCAATAGTAATAGACAACATGAACATTCATGATGGAAGTCAAGGATGCACAAATATATGAGAAGGTGGTAAAAAAGACCTCACCAAGGGTTGCATCTTTCTTAGCATGGTGAAAAAAACTTTGAGAAAAATAGAACACAAAAATGAAGTGGAGAAAAAAAATGGTCATGGATTAAACTGAATACTTAAAAATTTGTAATAAGAATTTATGACAATGGCAAGAAAACACCTAGTGGTGTTGGGGTAAACCTTGAATGGTTTCCCAAATTGGAGAACAAAATGTGCATGTTAAAGTTTTGTCCATGTGATGTATTTGCACCTAAAATAGGAACATACATGTGATGTGAATTCATATGAAATTAGGTGACTTTTGAAAAACAAGTTGGGCAGAGGAAAAAGAATGGAGATTAGCATCATTATCAAGATTTTCATGACAACAATCTTTACTAGATAAAAATGTGGAACCGAACATGTTTTTTGGCGAAACTTCAATGCCTTGTCCTCTTCTACAAAACATCTAGGAATTCTCTCATTTGCAAGCTCTTCTCTAACCTCTCATTGTAGAATTTTTAAAGCATTTTTACATAAAGTAATTAACAAAATCAGAAACCATCTTTTTTTTTGAGAGATGGAAACAAGTAGATATAACATGTTTACTTGACACCATTTCCTTGATACATGCCAAAGTGAATCCTCAATCACCTAAATAAATTTGCTTAAATTGTTGTTCCTTAAATCCTAAACCCTAACTAAGAATACAGTACATTTGTGTCCAAAATAAATGTTGATATGTGTTTAAACATAGCCACATGCCAAAAACCTTGGGCAACCTATGCAAACTAGTAAATGATGTCATATGAAATTTAAGGTTTTATCTACCACTAGATTATTGATGAAAGAAAATGAGGCACAATTTTTTTTATCGAGTTTATGGCAAAATACCTACAATCTGATGACATTCTTCTCAATTGGCTTTAGTCTTCTTGATGGTACCAAAATGTAAATTCTTTTGTTATGTATGTTAAAGCAAAAAACTCTACATGATGCATTTTCAAATTTTTTTCCATCCATGGTTGCATTCATGAACTCTTATGGACAAGAACAAGAGGGTTCCTTGTCCTTTGCACAAACCAAGATTAAATCGTGGTGAGTGTTATATTAGCTGAAAATGGCACAAAGAACTAGAGAAATTAGGTCAAAAATTGTTCCTATTTTCTATACCTAAGTTCATTTTTAGTTTGGCAGTTGTATGTTGCATGGATGCCATAACAAAGCAAAGAATTATGCTTGTTGGGCCTAGTTTCCTTCTAAGAAATTGTCACCATCACAACCATAAAAGGATACCAATTTATTGTTTTGCCAAAAAAATCTCAATTTTTACAACTATCAATTAAAGGAAGTTAACACAAATTGATATTGAAATTGCAGTTGTTCATCCCAAAGTACCCCAAGGAGCTCCATAATTAAATTCTCATAGATGCAGGGGCTAACCCTCAATTAATATGGTATTTCTTGGGCTATGTTCAATAGGAACTTGTAGAGATGTTGGATAGAAACGAGATTCAAAAAGTGGTCATTACAAGAGAACCTTGGGTTCTTTTATAAACATCTATGATTTTCCCATGGTAGCTTGAATATTATAGCCATTAGGTCTATTGCAAGAAGTCTTTTTAATACTAATTGTGAAACTCACTTAATAGAACAACATGCCATTTGTCATCTTAGGAACTTCAATGTACATAACTTTGAAGGTTGTCCGGGAGCAACCATATTCGATGTCATACTATAGGTGAAAAGATTGGAGACATGGGTGCTTTAACAACTTTGTTTCCACAAAAAAATTTACATTGGGTTTTGGAAAATGAGTGGTCCTCATGTTGATTTAGAATGTTTAATTATGTCTAAATGGGGTTAGGTATGAGTTGTATGTGGGGCAACAAGTTGTTATAAATTCAATATACGTTCGCCACATTGTGAAGGTAAATCTATTGTTTTCCTTTATATCCCAACACCCTTGTCTTAATAAGGTTATGGATTTTGGGGTTGTTATTTTAGTTTTCTAGTTTCTATTTGGGTTACAAAATATCTTTGTTGGTGTTAGTGGCATTGTCAAGGTAAAAAATGCCATGCATGAAGTTATTGTTCATTGTATAGTCTATTAGTAAATGAAGTAGTGTGGATAAGGTGTGATTAGAAAGATGTCACTCCTAACTAATGTAGTAACTAAAATGGCATCTATTATCAACAATGAACATGCAAGCACAGCAGTAAGTAAAGCCTTGTGGATGTCGTGCAATTTGTTAGTAGGCAATGCTTCACAATAAACAATGACAGTGGAGGATGCAATCCCCACCGTGGTGGTGTGCTATGGACTATTGTCTCAACTTGTAATGCAAAGCATGGCCATCTTCTCATCAAGATGTGCAACATCATGTTTTTACAAAAAGGATCAAACCAAATACATTCATCAAACAAACCCATTTACAAATGGCTACTTTTGGTTCTTTATATGATCACTTATTATAAAGTCTTGGATTTGTTTTATGTAGGAATTAGATGTGGTAAATGCACAAATCATAAACGTTAGTGCTAGGAAAATGAACAACACCTTTCTAGACCACAATGTTGCAAGCGCACACATTTCTTAGTGTTTATTAAACATAACTTCTTGATGTGTCTTCCTTAAAATCATAATGTATTGGTGCCAAATATAGTTGGCTTTTATCAGTGAAGAGATATTGGTGATGAAAGGGTCTCTTTTATGTTATTTTTTAAGTGTGGGAAAAAGCCTGAGCATGTTAGAACCAACAAGATTAATTACTTTGATTTGGTAGGCTCATGTACTAATAGAGAGATAATTGTCATTTTATAGTTATGGGTTAAAATTTTATTGACATTTGTGGAATTCACAAATCTCAAATTGAATAAAAATTATTGTTTTGCCTTTAAGCATTTTTTGGCAATTAAGTTAATTAAATCATGAATTTGTTTTATCACATATATTCAATTTTCCAAAACATTACCTAAATGCCACACATGGAGGATGATTTACTTAAAGGTAACATGAAAAAAATGTTCCCTAGATGGGTTCAAGTGGTTGGAAACCTGAACAACTATGTAATCAATGGGCTCAATTAAAAACAGGTGAAAACATTTGTGGGTGTAGTGAAACCAATTTACAAATTCCAACTCTAGTGATTTAGGATAGTGTATTAGACCCACAATTTGTATTAGTGATGTGGTTAATGAATTTAAAAGTGTATTTGAAGATAAGCCATTTTACACAACCTTTTAACACATATGTTAAAAGAAAAAAAATGAAATTCACCAAAAACATGATTATGATATGGACTTATGAAAATATGGCCCATTTTAGGCCATTCAAAAGTCTATACTATTTTATTTTTGTTAAGTTTTTTATAGAATTTTTTTAACATTTATGTTACTCTTGCATCAATATATCATATATTGAATGCTAATTTCCAAATAAAAACCATACACTAAATTGTATGTATAAAAAACCACGTACAAAAAACCAATTCATATTTTGCAATTTCAAAAGTTCAATATTATATTTTGTGTAGATATGTTATAATTTTTTTTATATAGATGTATTTTTATTCAACTTGAAATCTTAGCATGCAAATGCATGACATTCTAGAAAAAAATACATCTTAACACAAAGAGTGAGCCACCTTATATTGTGAACACCCTTCTAGATGAAACATGCACATCCATCATATGCACACATGGAATTTCAAATGTCACTCACAAATTAGGTCTAATTTGAACCAAGATTTTAAGCCTTAATCCTACATCAATGCGTAGTCTCTTCTTTATAACAAAGTTTAAACACCATAGGTAATATGCCAAAACCCTGTTCGTTAATATGAGAAGCACCCTTAGTAGAATATCTAAGTAAATGAAAATCAAATGATGTGTGTAAACTCCATATTTTCATTAAATGCTCCTTGCACTTTGCATGTTGTTTATATGCAACATGTAAGTACTACTAGTACACTGATCAATAACCCTTAAAACAATGATAATTTATTTGCACCTTAGCACAAGCCTACGATGTTATTACAACATTGAAGTGTTAGTTTATTGAAATTAATTTTTCAAAACAATTCAAATTTCCCATTCTAGTAATCTTGTAGCCAAACAACGGGTGGCAGGACAGTGACTCCATGATTGTGCAGTTTGTGTGAACACAAAAACCTTGATCAGGGTAATCTAGCCGCCTCTATTGATGAGTGGCGATGGATTTCTTCTTCATTAGTGTGAGAGGGAAACTAAATATGCATGGGGTGCATGGGAGAAGGTGGTTTGTCTGTGTGGGATGGGAGGACAAGAAGATGACGGCACGTTTGATGAAGAGGAGCGGCGCCACATTGATTAGGGATGGAGGGAAGGCTGTTGGGGAGTAAAGCGAGTAGGAGGAAGCTTGTGCAAAAAGGTTGGATCCAAGGATGCAGAGAAGAGGATGGTGAGTTGGAGGTAAATCGGTGGGTTTTTGGTAGAACAACTTGGAGCTTAGAAAACTCTCGTGGGGTTGCTCTCTTTTTCCGCTGCAATTAGTAACTAGAGACATCTCTGGCTCCTTGATCTAAGAAAGCTTAATGAAAATTTAGGAGGAAGGCAATCGACATAGTAATTTTGGGAGGCAGAAAAGTTGGTTCTGTACGAGACATTATGTGTAATAAGAGCTATGGAGTTTTGTCTATGAGATCCACTTCGCTTGAGTTGTGTGTTGCATAGTTGTGAGATTGCATTGTGCTCGCTCTGTCAGAGTGAGGCAGCATCGGGAGAGTTTTGGTTATTGCTGTGTTTTCTCTGTTTCTCTGGATCCCTCTTTTTTGGTTACAATGCAAATGGTCATAGATGGTTTTTTCTTTATTCCCTCTTACATTTGTGCATATTTTAATAATCGTATTGGTCACATTTTATTTCAAATATTCACACATAACGATAATTAGACAAAATTTCAATGCAATTCCACTATTAGTCTTGATAATGGAAATACATAATCCCTTTATTAAACAAATAGTTTCACCAAATATGCACATTTTTTTCCTTTGGTTGTTAATTGAACTTTTTTCATTGTAACATTGATTAGCAATATGAAAAAAAAGGATGTGAATTTTTGTTGAATGTGTGATACCTATTGAAATCTTTTATAAAAAAACAGGAATATTGATAGACCGGATAATGATATTGATTGTTTTAATCACACTCGATGGCAAATTTGTGTTAAGTCAATGTTTAAAGATTTTTAAAAAAAAAAAACCAATTCAAATCTAAGATGATAATTAACATCAAAAGTCACATCATTGTCCATGTGACAAATGATGGTGTTAACTCAATGTTAGAAAAGCCATGTTAAAATTTGAGGAAGCCATTTAGGTTATATATTTTAGGAAAAGCCTAAGGTAAAAGGGCACTTTTGAATATACTATATAATGTATAATGAAATAATGATATATTTTCATAATGAATTATAGGTACCTTATTTACATTAAGTAAATTATTTTTAAATATATATAACAAAAAGACCTTTCAAAAATATGTATTCCTAGAAAAATTATGATGTTATATATGTAGTAACCCCAAAAGGGATGCTTTATGTGCATGATAACATACTGTTAAGATGTCAAGAAGATGGTCTTTGGGGTTATGGACCTTTTGTGCAATTCTTTTGCAAAATTAAATTTTTTTCTTTTGTTGCTTCAACTTTTGGTCACAATTTCCTTTGATTTTCTTGGTTTTGTCAAAAACAAGATTCTTGGGGTTGTGGAATGTGGAGCTTATTCTTGTGCAATTCATATTTTTCTCTTTTCACTTCAATTTTTGATTTTTTTTTTTGGGTGTATTTAGGTTTAAATGAACTATTAAGAGCCAATGAAATTATTTAATAAAAGGAAGTTATGGGTCCTTTAGTAGTCCTTTTGATTTTTTCATAAAAAGAAACATTTGAAAAAAATTCTTAAAAACTTTGTTACTAAAAATACTTATAGTTACCCAAATACATCACATGTTTTGTGTTAATCTTTATTGAATAACCATGAATTTTTCAAAATTTTGTAGACTCTACCAAACCATGTGTTTCATTTTGAAAAATGGATCATAATTTCAAATCATTCCAATATATGTTTATTAATTTAAGCTTTTTCTTTTGGGTATGATAATCTACAACCTTGATTTATATGTTATGTAAATTATAATAGCCTTTTTACATGTGGTAATTTTTTTTTGAAATTTGAGATATTTATTTTTAAAAAATTGAATCTTGATTTTTTTTGATTCCACAACTTTTTAATTGTGAGTGGTTTTTGAATGTGGGTAGCATGTTACTATCATTTAAATTTTTTTATCATCAATTATGTTTATTAAAAAAGTTCTTAGACATAATCCTTGACTAAATTAATTGTTATTAATATAAAATATTTATTGTTCAAAAGTCTTTTACTGTAACCAAAATTTGAAATTAAATGAAATGAATTTTAATCTAAAACTTTCAATGTACTCAAATTGACATAAAAACACAATTCAAAATGATTGCCATAAACTTTAAATTGTTAAAATTAAAACATTTATGCTATAGTTTATAATTTTCAATAATTTTCAACACCTTTTTTGACTCCTTTGAACTTGTTTTGGCACTTGCTTTGATGTTGCACCCTCATTATATCTTCTCTTATAATTCTTAAATTTGTTTCCTATTGGTTGGCTTTCATTTGTAAAGGTAAAATTAGGAACAACATGTATTAAAGTTTTGGCATCCATGGAAAAAGATATGCAATAATTTCAAATTTTGGTGGAGAATGAAAGGTAATAATACTATTTCATCTTGTGTTTCATGTTGTGATCACTAACCTGGGTTTTCTTGATACAAAAGAAAGGGACACAAAAAAATTACATAAGATGGTATGTTAATGTTAACAATATACCATTAAGATATTAAAATGCAAGAAGATTTTTAATTGGATTTTCTTAACCCAATTCTTCTAGGATTAATTTTGTGTGGGTAGACAACATACAAAGAATGAATGAAAAAGAAAACAAGGCATTGGGTGACATGTGGGCCTTGCCAATATAGGGATTTGAAATAATTATTTATTTCATTAATAATTACATTTTGAGATCATTGTTGAGGATTTAAATTATCTTTTGATTTTAATTAATTTATGAGTAGTTAGTGGATCAATGTTTCAAGAAACTAAGGTAGTTAGGTAATTTGAACGCAAAGTAAATAGGGTTATGATTTGTTTAGTAAGCTTGTGTTGATCTAATATGACATTGTTGTGTTAGAGCATTAGTTTATATATGGTCAAATTGTGTTTTAATAGGTGTTGTGCTTTTAGTAGACGTAATATGGAAATTATGCATATTCATATAAGTTTGTGATGTTATTGATTTAATTTTTTTTGTTAACATGTTTATGTTAAAATCTCTAATTATTATGGTTGGAAAACTTGTAGGTATTTAAATAATTATGTTTTTTGAAATGGAAATGGAAATAATTGTGTTCATTTTTGGTGGTTTATAAATTGCAATTATGTACAAAATGTTTTTATTAAAAAAACCAATGAGAAATTCAGCACTTGAAATTGTTTTTGAAAATGTATATGATAAGAACATATTTTTATCGTACAATATCATTGTGTCATGTTGATCATGACATGAAAGAATTTTGAATTTACTTGAAATAATGTAATAAATTTCTTGATGTGTTTGAATATTTTGTATTTTTGTTTCATTTTAACAAAGAACATGTGATATAAATAAATTCAGATCATTGAGGATGTCTTCAAATTTGAATAGGTGTCTTGTAATATATAATTTTGTTATGCGTAGTCATTTTAAACATAAATTGTTCATGAAATTTACGTCATCATTTGTTTGTCAAGTAGTTCAAAATTTGTTCAAAATATTAATGAAATGAACATCATTTTGTCTTATAATGTTATGTAATAAATAACATTTAATATGTTCATGCCAAAACAAAAAAATTTAAATGTTAAATCCATTTGTTTTTTATGTAAAAATCCATGAATTTCGAACTAGAGGTGATTGATAAAAACCATCTAACATTATTTACATCAAGACCACCCATAAATTGGTTATGAACTTATTTTGTTTCTTGTAATATATGATCAATAAATGTTAACATTTTATTGCCAACTAATGAAATTCCATCTATGACTATAAATGTAATTGATCATAATATTTTATTGAATTATCACATTTTTCATCACTTAATGCTTTGAGTTCTTTAAAAAATTTGTTTAAAGGAATCGCAAGTGTGAAATAAATGGTCATACCATCAATATTAAATGCAACTTTTCCAGTGTATATTAATTTGATAACTTTTGGTTTCAAAGGGTCAACAATTGTATTATCTTTTATGTAATACCTTAACATGTTTTGTATGATACACATTAATGTAAAGGTTTTCCTTGTTTTCACACCTCTTGTTAAAAAAATGTGTAAAGGTTTTGAATGATATATATATAATAAATCTCTGTTCATCATTAATCTTTTAAATATTTGTTGAGAATTCTTCATATGAGATGCATTCATCCATTTGTGGAGAAACATCATGAATTAGTTTTTTTTTTTTGGTTTGCTTTTTAATGTTGATGAGTGTTCATATGCTAAATCATATAGTTCAACTTTGATGGTATTTTTAAATGTGTCATTTTGTTGGGTTACTTGCATTAAGATTTATTTCATTAATAATGATATTTTCCCATCCACTTATTTCATGTTTTTTAGTGTATTCTTGTACTTGTGATTGAAAATTATTAACCCATTCATCAGCATAATCTTTAAAAATGTTGAAATAATATACAAATTGTTTTCTTATTTTTCCAATGTCATTTTTTACATTGAGATAAACATCTTTCCATAAAACATGTTAACCTTTAAAAATATTTTCTGATCCATGGAAAGGATTAAATAAAATTAATTATATTCTATAATAATTTTTTGGATATTTATGAAAATTAAATGAAACCCAACGTATAACTTTACTATGTTTATGTTGTTTTGACAATTTAATATCATAATTAACAACAAATCTTACTAAAGAAAAATGGTTTAATGATTGATTTCTTATTGTACATTTTTCAATTGATGATATGCAATGGATGTTTGTTGAATTTGGAGATAATTTGTTTAATACTTTTTGAGGCAATAAAACAAGTGTTCTATCATTTTCTTGATAAGTATTTATGAATTGGAATGATCTTGTTGAATGATATATGGGATGGATAAGCATATATGTATTGCTTGTTGAATTGACATTTGTTGTGTATTTAAAAATGCATTTCCTAATTTTTTAATTTGTTCAAATGCTTTAGTTTTTTCACATTTACATTTGTCTCATATAATTTGCATTTCTCATGTGATAGATTTATCTACTTTTGTTAAATAAAAAGTGCAATAAGTTGTTGTTGCATATGGATCTAAAATGAATTGTGCATTTGTATTTGCCTCCCATAAAGGTCCTACATGTATACTAAAAACATTTGTTCATATATCATTTGGTTTACATTTCAAAAATAATGTTGGTTTTCATATTGCAAATTGTGAGGCAAACAAATAAAAATTTCCCCCTAATTGTAAATTTGAAAGGAATTAATCAAATGAAATTTCTACACCTAATCTCATATCAACAAAAAATTTAAAAATTTGAAAAGCTATTTGATGAGGATTTGGATCATTATCATGTTGATTTAAAGGTGATAATAGTTTTGTGAGCTTCATTGGTGGTTTTGGATATTGAAATTAACAAATTGCTTGTTGTTTTTTGTGACATGTTCATTTTGTTGATGTATCTAACTAGTACATTTCTTTTGTTTTGAGAATAGGTTGATCAATTGTTAAATATTTATCAATAAAATTTTAATTTTTTTCATTTGTAAAAATTCTGAATGTAGGAACATTTTAAAACCATAATAATCCATGATCATGAATTAAACCTATGGATTGGAATTATATTATAAAAAAATAATCGTTTCTTTCACCCAAAAAAATAAAAATTTAAAGAAGTTTTCGAAAATTATTCGTCCTATGTTCATAATAATGCACATAAGTGACAAGGTTGTTTTTAACAAAAAAATTATGTTTAGTAAATTTTCATTTTCTATATCAAAAATTTGAGTATGTTAAATGTGTAAATCTATTAATGTTTTTACAATAATAGGCCAATTGTTTACACATGTGGTAAATGCTACAAAAAAAAGTTGGAGGTCCAAGTTGTTTAATCATTACAAAAACATCTTTTTGAAGCAGGGTTGTCATGATGTCCATGCATTCATCATGACGCAACAGATGCATTTAGATACAGATGCACCCATGTGTCACATTAGTATAAGGTCAACCTTACTCAACCTAAGGTCAAAGGCACTCTTGGGTTGCCTGGAGCATGTTTATGGACGATCAAAACTAAACCCATTTTAGTTGTTGTAAACCTTTAAGCGATTGAAAATTTTCAGTTTGGTCACCAATCGTGCGATGATTGAAAAACATTTAATTGCCACATGATTGGCGATGGATGGGTGAACACATGATTTGGCCATTGAAACACCAAATCTTTGAATGGAAGGATAATTTGTTTCGACATCTCAATTGGAAGGGACTTGAACTTTCACCCTCCTATAAACAACACATAAGGTCCTAATAGATCCACAAATAACAACATTTGAACCTTTCGACAAGTTTCATTGCCTAAGGGATCGAATTCAACCATAAAACAAGTTTTGGACAAGAAATGGCCAACTTTCTTTTATGAGGCGAACATATCTTTCAATGTTTTGCAACATTTGACATTCATAGAAGTTGTGAAAATAACCTATTAGTCACATTAAAAAACATTCACAAATTTAAAAATGTGGAATTCTAAAACTTTGAAAATTCTTAAAGTATGTACATTTGAAAATTCAAAATTTCAAAACTTCAAGAATGTTTTACCACATATAAATGGGTTATAATGTACACAATGTATTGAACAAAATTTTAGTTTATGTTACATTAAATGCAACTTTTAAAAATTAACATTTTTGGTATGATTTTAATTTTAAATTTTTTTTCAAAAAAAAAAATATAATCTACAAGGAACGTGTACACTTTTACAAATTTATATTATTAAAAAATGACTAAGATTTTTTTTTGAAATATTGGGGCAATTTTAATCATTTTTCATAACAAGTTGCAAAAACAATACCTCAAAAAATCATTAGCATGAAAAAATTATACTAGGGAAAAGGGCATGTAGTCCTAATGTAAAGTAACGCTTGTGGCTCCTTTGAGAGCATTTTGACCCATGTCTAATATTAATCAAAATCAGTTCATTACATGTTGTAGTTCATTATGTCCATTTATATTCATAATAAATTATTGATGGTCATTTTTGAATCATTGTAAAATAATTGTATGGCCACATTATCTATGTAATGACACATCATCATTTTGTCCACATCATTTGCATAATTATTCTTTAGTCATATTTGAAATGGCCTTATATTAATCATGTTTTTGAATGATTTCTTGAACATCCATGTTACTTTGTCATCAATCATATATGTCATATGGATGAAAGCTTGTAATGAAAAATGATGTCATCCTACCTATTATCATGTCATAATCTATTAGTCAAACGCACATCTAATATATGACTACAACTTTTTCCACATAGGATTTGAAATAATATCCTATGACTACAATCAATTATGTAGTCGTTTTGAACATTTAATCATTAATTTCTTAGTTGCAAAGGACAAAATTCCTTCTAGTGGTTTCTCCCCAATACTAAACATGAATGAATTACTTAGCAATTGAATGTATCATTGCAATTATGAAATTGAATGAAATGTTTGGTGGCCTCTAAACATTTTTATTTAATAATGAAGTAGAGGGAATCACCTAATGGCTACTAAGCATTTAATTTGGTTTCATGATCAAAACGATATGCCTAATGGCCGCTAAACAATTCATTCATATTCAATATTGGGGAGAAACACTTGGCAGGCATAAATTGGTTTTGAGAAAACACCAATAATAAAGCAAAAGGAAATGTTTAGCGGCTGCCATGAATTTTTCTTCGAAATGAAATTAAAAAATATGCATGGAGGCCCCCAAATCTTATTTCCCATATGAATTGCAAGGAGTTGCCCAAGGACCCCTTGTTAATGTTTTTGATATGATATGGAAAGAAACTCCTTATGGCCACTTGGATGTCCATTTGTTATGAACTGTAAAGATTCATTCGGATGTCCATCTGTTATGAATCGGAAAGATTCACCTTTTGGCCATGAAACTTCTTTTTTTGACATGGAGTATAAATTAAATCTTGTGTGATTTAACCTTTATTCATTAACTAAATAATAGTCTTGTTTTGAAAGTTGTATTCATACTCATAACGATCAAGGCATGGAAATATGAATAAAATATGTTGACATTGTTGCCATCTAGGATTTGAGCAAGGGTGAAAATGTTGAAATATAAATCAAGAAGTGTAGAGATCTATCGTTAGTTCCAATCCATGGTGCTTTTGGAGTGGAAAACTATATAGTTGTTTCAATTGTGGTTATGTTTGAGTTTTTTAAGTAGCCAAAGTTTTTTTGCCCTACACTAGATGTGAAATGTTGTGGCTTGTCAATTGGAATTGATTGCTTCTAACTTGAAAATGATGTATCCTTATGGATGAAGGGATTTTTTCCCCATTACATCATGGTGTTATTATGGTAGAAGGTTTTTATAATTTAAGGAAGAACAAGTTTGTTGTAGGGAGGACCAACCATGTTCTTTGAACTTACGTTATGAGGATTTCAATGATGTTGACAAAATCGATAGTAGGATTGGTGAGGTTGGTGATGATGAAACAAATAGACTTATATAGAAGATATAATTTTGAAGAGGGTGAAGAAGGGAATTTGGGGAGAACCCTACTTAATTTTAGGAATGGGATGGAAATGATAAATAAACTCAGATATTCTAGTAAGAGATAAATGTCAATGGTGAGGAATTGAATGTGACCTTGTGGATGATGTTGGGGTATTTGTTACAAAAGGACAAGTAATAATTTGTCACCAATGGGATGCAATACTTGATGATCAATTTGGTGAAAATCATGTGGGACTATGCATTTTGTATTTTTTGAATAACATATTAACAATAATGACCATTTGGAAGTGGTCATTGTTGCAAATCATTCTTGATGGGTATTCCTTAAAATAGTTTTTCATATCATACAATGAAAGCCATATACCTGATGTTGACGAAGAGGGAGTAGTTGGTGTGAAAAAGAAGTAATACTATTTTCATAAGAGGAAATGCAAAGGCATATCACTCTAGAGGCTTAGTTTCAAGGATTAAAAAATTGTTATAAAAAAAGTTTGTGTGTAGTGTGGATGTGGTGTTGTATTGTTCAATGAATTGATGTCAACATTTTCCTCATGAAAAGACCTTGTTTTTTAAACAAGAGTTTTGTAGTTTGTCCTTTGAATAACATAAAATGTATGGTTTGGATATTATGAGAAGGTTTCATACAAGAAGAGACATGAAATGGTAAAAAAATATCACAATACAAGAGGTAGATATTTGTGAAACTACATGGTACAAGATTGTTGGCTTGTTGAGATTGACATATATGTTATACAAACTTGAAAGTAAGTGAGGTTGTTGACTTCTACCACATGGCAACAAAGGTGCACATAAACTATGGAGTCTTTGATTGACTTGTGTGTTCATACAATGTTGCATTGAATGAAAGGAATCGAAAATGCTAGACAATGGGTGTGGTGTTTTGTTGCTTGATACTTGGAAGAATCTTAAATAGTGAAGCAATCAAGTAATATCTATTGAATTAATGGGGCATTTTAATGTTGTGTCAATGAATATTTTTTACAAAATTAGTGCAATTGTCCTTGTTTGGTCATGGGTTTGAAGTATTGTTTAATTCTTATTACCAAAAACCTTCATTTTCTCTTTTTTTGTGATTACATTTTTGAAAATAAACAAGGAATTAAACATTGAAGGTATTTTTCAATTTGCAACGAGTAGATTGAAGAAGAAACACCATTTTAATGTAAATGTGTGAAAGTGAAGGTGTGCTTTTACAAAATGTACTTTGTGTGATTCCCTAAAAGATTTAATATTCAAATTGGGAAAAAAAAACATTAATGTGAAAGAATATGAATTGAAGTTGAAAAAACACAACTTGCATTAAAAGTCATCCAAAACCTTGTAACATACTTGGAGATATGAGTCAATGCCATCTAAAGATGAGTTCCTAAACATGATCCATGACAAAATCAATCATGTAAAAGCTACATTCCCAAGGTTTCAAATGACCAATAAAATGATTTGTGGGCTTGGTTAATTACCCATCATCTTCACGAGAATGATTGCACATGGTCATGGGGACGAAAGACATGCACAATATTTTAATGAGTTGTGACCTAATGATCCCATTTTTACAGTTGGACTTTGGAAAAAACTTCAATTTTTGAATCACATATCTTATTTAAGCACCCTTGTAGAATGCATTGTTTACATGTTTGATGTAGCGAAGTTTGTGTTGCATACATGTATTGAGGATGCCAAAACAAACTATTGGTCCCAAACTTTTGTCGATAAATTTGTTGTTTCAAATGGATAATTGTGTGAAGGACAATAAGAATCGGCATTTGTTAACATTTTTTCCCAAGTGTTGACCATGAGAAAAGTTTTTGAGGAGGTTCAATTTTGATTCTTGTAATTGGTCATACACATGAAGACATTGACGGATGCTTTGGGTATTTATCAAAAAAGTTGAAAGAAGAAAACAACTACATTTTGGCAAATTTGATGAAGGCTTTTATAATGTCACACGAATGACCCTTCATTCCTTAGTTGATTGAAGAGATTCAAAAAATTTAATTGTGGGTAGTAGGTTTTTTGAACTTGATGGCCTTAAAACTTTGGTAGAACATATTGATATGCATCTTTTCATATTTTTTATTGATTTGTTCAATTGGCCTATGATATAGTATAAAGTTTCCTTCATATATTTTGTTTGGAGGATGGCCTTCCAATTGAATTGTGGCAAGCTAATCCTAATGGATCACCAAAGTTGCATATTTGAATCCAAAACCCTATTTTGTATCATTTAATTTGGGGTAATGATTCATTGAGGTATGTGGAGAAAGAAATGTTTATTAATATTAGATTATCCAAATACATCAAATTTTGGAAGCACAACATTGAGCAAAATGCAATTTATGCAAACAAGTTGAACCCATATGTGAAGTATTGGTAGGATGTTTTATCGCATTTGTCAAAACCTCTTCAAAGCTCCATTCTTTTGGAGGGATTTTGACCTTCAAGCAATTGGAGGTCAAAATTTTCTAGAGCTTTGTTGTTGAGCACCATGGAAATTGTTGATGTAGAAGATTTAATTGTTGTTTTTTATTGTGGGTCAAAAAACTTGAAACCTCATTTAAAGACAACATTGTATATCTCGTTTAAACATTTCAACAAAGGAGACTTTGTTCTCATGAGGCCACATGATCCTAAACTTGTTCTTGTGTGGATGGGAAGAGAACATAGTATGTTATCAAGGATGATGAAAATATTTTTTAGAATGGTCAAAGTTTAATGGTGGGTTCTAGTGAAGAAATGATCAAACTTGGATGAACCATGTTTATATGAAGATTGTTAGAGTGGCAAGTGGAAATGTAATTTAATAGATCCAAAACAATGGATCAACATTTCAGTTGTCGTATTCTCTTTACCTACTTGGAAAAATATAACTAACAAAAGTCAATTTACTATTTTTGTTAATTATTTCATTTGAGCTAAAATCAATCTTGATGTCACCAATTTATGAAGGATGTCGATGACTTGGAAAAAATATTCATGATTTTTTTTTATCATTTGAATTTTTCACTATTATTTTTGTATTTTTTTTGTGCACGATCACACATGGAATGCATTAGGATATGTTAATAAACATGTATATAACATTTTTAAATGTATGTGTACATACGTACATATATATGTATTGAAGTATACATATATTCATTTATTTTTATATTCAAATATTCAAATATTTTATATTTCTCTATTTCATTTGTATATTGAGTGAACTAGATAAAATTGAAACTTAAATGTTGTATAGTGGATGTTGCATTATTTAATTAATTTAGTTATAAAATAAAAATTTCATGTAGTTTTTTCAATATTCATAATCAATAATATACCATGTCACATATTGTTGCCATTTTGCAAAATATTCTTTTCATGGTACATAAAATTCAAAGTACTAATATATTTGTTATAGTTTGTTTTTAAAGTTAAAGGGGTACATGCAATCAAAATAAATTGTACATATTTTGACTTTGTTTTCTAGTTTTGAATTAGAATAAAATATTTTAAAAACTTCCAACCTTCCTCTAACATCCCTAATCGAACGGAACCTTTATATTTTATTACATGCCTCTTTCAATAAACTCATTCTAAATATTAAATTCATTAATATAATGGGAAGTGGCATTTAACAATATTCTAATATCACCTCCACACATGATTTGGGGGTGGGCATTCTATTTTGCACCTTTTAACCAACCTCTCCTTGGAATGGGTAAATATTTTTTCCCCCTTTTTAATTGCTTTTTTTTACAATCAATTGAAAATAATTTTCGATTCAACTTTAGTATCTTTTTGAATTAGTGCATATTTGATCCAACTTGGTTCTGAAATGACATCCCAAGATGGGATGTTGAATTACCAAACATTTTGAATTGGGACATCCTTAATTTTAAAATGAATTGATTGGGTCTTTTGGTTTGAGGATAGCCTAAGCTTGGCCAATGACAAAAACACATCTAAACAACACCAAGGATGATGAAAGATGGTGAGGAACAACAAAAAGATAGGAGTGCCAACAAGGAATGACAAAATTGTAACAAGCAACAACAAGCGCATCAAAAAGGTATATGGGAAACACCATGAGGGGTGCTAGGTTGGATAAAAAAAATTCGAGGCAAAAGGGGGCACCAAGGGATGCACTAGACACAATGTCAAAGGACACTAAAGGCATCAAGAAATATGTAGAGGATATTGAGGGCACTATGGGCAAAAATATTTTATATTTAATATTTTTTTGAACCACAAGGGGTGTTATGGGCCACTAGGAAGGCTGTTGCAGGATGGAATAGCTTTAAAAAAAAGTTTTTCGGGCAACACAGGGCACCAAAAGACACATAAAAAATGGGAAAGGTGTTTAGATAGGTTGCCAAGGGATGTAGGGTGTTAGAAAGGTTAATGTTCCCAATACGTGAGGATTAAATTTCATGTTCTAGAATTAATGAAAGTGGAAATGATTTCATGGACAATTTATGTATGTACGATCATGGAACATCAATGTTTGGGAACTAATTGTCTTTCCTTCAAAATATTTTAATTTCAAAATATGTTAAAAATTTGACCTTATGTCAATTGATCATCACTGGTATGGTGAAGTAGTGTGAAACCCAAGTTTTTTTTGTGGATCACATATTATTGTCTTTTACTTGTTTATAGAACAATCTTTTGTGTTCATACAGTGGTCTTGAGTTCGCAAACCCCTTTTGTGGTTCAAGCAACATTTATCACCTTCTTCACAAAACTTTATATGTATTTCCCTTTGTTCAAACAACAGGTCTTCTTGTTTCTTCAAGGTTTTTTTTTGGGGGGGTGCATTTGGGATCCCTTTCCCTTTAGAAGAGGTACGTCCATAAATGTGAACATCCTTTGCACATGTTGGTATGCAAACACAATGGCATAGATTGCATTATTGTGTGCCCATAAAATCATTAAGACATTTTAGCAAGAGACTGCATGGCATCACTAAATCAAATGGCGGAATCCAAAGTATGAAAATAGTATGGGTGTTAGAGTTACATATAAATTACCACAAAATGGGGCTCCTGGATCCCAGTTTTGCAGAAACTGGAGACGAAATCACAAGTCAGGATGAGAACAGTACACAGAAAAAAGAAGAGGACCAGACTAGTTTTCTCACCTGAATAGGTCCTCAAAGGAGTTTATCCCCAGCTTTGGATTTGCCTTCACCTGTGCCTTCACTGGTGGAGCATATTCTTCACCAAAACAAGCCTTGTCATAATAATGCAATTTTTTCTGAACTTGATGACACCCAGTTTCATAAAACAGTACCGAATTTCAGTCAGTTTAAGGCTACCCTTAAATTGGGGACGAGACAGGTATTAGAGGGTCAAACTAAGGCTCAAGAACTGGGTGACTTCACCAATAACTTTATTGCTGGATGTTATCCCATCCTCGCCCAGTTTCATCATCGACTGCAACATCCATCATAATGGAGGAGAGGCTACAGTTTGCAATACCCTCCTTGTAGGAGGTTGAAAAGGATCTCAACCAAAGTACTACATGATGCTGCCTTCATGATCACACATACTACCTTAGTTGAATAGCAGGTTTGATGAAATTTATATTGTTTTTGGACATACTGCAATTTTCAAAAAATGTTTATCTTAAAGAAGTTTTTCTTTTTCGTTAAGGAAAATGAAACTTATTTTGAAATATTTGAGAATATTTTACTTGTCGAACTTGAAATTTCAAAATTAAATTATTTATTATGCAAAAAATTCCTAATAAAACTAGGATAGTGTGGCTTGTGCTATTCACTCAAAGAGGGTGAACTCATCACCCAACCAACTCATTGAGGGCTTTCCAAAGATTCCAAGAGCACACCTCAATTTCTTTAAAATTTTAGTATTAATTTTATTAAATTCTCAATGAAAATATTGTCTAAATAGAACCTTGTAACTGGGGATTTTTTTGGGTGGAATAATCCAAGGTTATTCTCATTTTATTTTTAAAAAAATTATGATATTTTTTTATGAAAGGTTATGTCAATTAATTTTCAAATATTTATGTTTGAATCTTATAATCATTTGGCTCCACTTTGAAATGGAAGTTTTCAAAGGGTATGTGAAAAGAGGATAAAAATCATGATAAGGGAGGTGAAAGTTATGAAAGGGTATTTGAAAAATAATTGTAAAGGTAAAGATAATGTGCCTTTTCATATCTGTGTAGGTGGGTAGGGGAAATGAGCTAGTAATTATTTGGAAAGGAGTGAAGTAGTTAGGGTGCAGAACATTCTTGAATGGCTTGAAGCCATAGGCTTGGATAAATCCAGAGAGCATTGCAAAATCACCTCGGTACTCATTTAGGGCTTTCCTGGTATCAAGAGTGCAACAAGGGGTGCTCGGGTTTGGGAGATCTCAATGCGAAAAAAAAGAAAGAAGAAAAAACTACCTTCCTTAGTAAATAGATTATTCCACTATGAGAGAATGAATGAGTTTCTCCATAGCTTGTTGATAGCTTTAGTTCCATTGATGGTTTTTATGATACCTTAGTACCTTGCCAACTTTGACACTAATTATATTGTTTGAAGAAATGATTCAAAATTTTTTTTTCCCCAAAGATCAAAATGTTGCGAAGGAAAATAGAGAATATTTTGAAATACTTAAGAACATCCTATTTTGAACATGGAATTTTCAAAATTAATTTATTGTTTGACCAACATGTGTTGAAGCTGCCCCATGTATACTGTCCATTGCTGACTGGTAGATCCACAAACTATAACAATTGTGCAGGCAGTATTCACACAAATAACAGATCTGTGAATAGAGAACTTGTCACAATCCAGTGAATAACCAGAGCAAACCAAGAGTCACTAGAGCACCATCCCCTTGGCATCCTGGGTGAACCAGCACCTACACTGGTATAATGGTAAAAACCCCACAATTTTTAGGTTGCTTCTAACCATGACAAATGTTTCACCTAAAGACAAAACCAGGGTCTCTGAGCCCAAATTTAACACTTTCCTGGGTGAAACATGGCCACTAAAAGGCCTCACTCACTCAAGAAGGTGAAGGTACCAGTGTAGGTGCCGGTTCACACTGACCCCTGTTGGTGCCTGGGAAGCCTAATATGACTTGGTTGTCGATGAATGCAACCCAACTGAGTTGATGTTGGGTTTCACCTTGGTAACCTATTATAGATTAGATAGTTCCAGTATGTAGATGGGTTAATTGGTGCCTAAGAGATAAGCAAATTGCATGTAGATGATTATTACATCAATAAAACTCCAGTGACTTGTTTAGGAGGTAGTAGAACACAAGGCATCACAAACACACTGGCCCTGCCAATATTGTATATATACCTACTGTGTCTACACTGTGAACACCAAAACAATCCGTTCCAATCTAAACACTTTCACCAAAGAAACCGGTTCTCCTAATGTGAACTGGTTCTAATAAGGTAAAACTTGCCTAGTCCCTGTCCCTGTAGGGCCCAACAAAATTGAGCTAACCACTCTAATTGCCTATGGAACAGGAGCCCTCATGGAGGAAGTGTTTCCTTTCCACCTTTCTATCAACCCATCATCCATCCTTTGTAGTGTGCTCATGGCTGTTGGTTCACTCTGGCCTCATGAAGTCCAATCTTGTCATGAATCCACTGCTGCTGAGTTGAATCTTTTGATGTGTTGTAGAGAAACTCTCTCACTTGTGAGCATGATAAATGTGGATTTCCTGTGCACATGTTTTGTAATATATTAAGGCCACTAGCCACGGCATTGACACAAAGAAAAAAATGCCTACAACATCATAAATTTCTTGGGCCACAATTTAATAATAATAATTTTGTGAATTTTTTTTTCATATATTCATATTGTGTAAACACGAATATTATGCACATGATATTCGTGTCTAAATAATACGAATAAATATGTGACATTCATTTAAAAAAGGTATATAATATTCAAATCTATAAAATATAAATAAATATACTATATATATATATATTACAAACCTATGGAAAATATATTTCATATTATATTAAATTGTGATAAAGTTTGTGATGAATCCATTTCTTTTGTCCAATAAATGTCACAAACAACAAGGACAATTTCATGGACAAACTCAAGAGTGACATTTTCAATTTCGATCAACTATATTCCCTACCTCAACAGTATTCTTGAACCACCATAAATTCTAAAAAAAGTTTGCACTCTAAAGTATTTTCTTTGCAAGGCATCCCATGCTGAAAAGGAGGAGTTCCCACATCCTTATTTGGATGATGGCAGCACAACCTTTAAATTATGATTTGAACCTGCAAATATGGAGAATATATACAATGATCTCCAAAAGAAATGACGGTTTTTGATTGGCTGTGTGTGCAGGTTTTTTTTTTTTTTTTTTTTTTTCCAATTTTTTGTTATTAAAAAAAATTAAAAAAATTAGTAAAATTTTCACTAGAAAAACAAAAATTTCCCAACTTTTTTACTGAAAGAAAATCAGTGTTTAGCCAATTATTCATAACACAGTTTAGCCAAATTTGGCTGTAGATATGATGTGAAATTAAAAGAAAGAATCAGCAGCCTTCACATTTTTTGATTATGTGCTAGAACCCAATAGAGAAATCTGGTG